>Ga0210394_10000094_pt1 | contig 217133 bp, 204 predicted proteins | sample IncBWC12MmetaG_FD_160121 | JGI IMG/M metagenome (GOLD analysis project Ga0210394, IMG submission 160121) | Forest soil microbial communities from Barre Woods Harvard Forest LTER site, Petersham, Massachusetts, United States - Inc-BW-C-12-M | ecosystem: Environmental > Terrestrial > Soil >...
CAGTACGCCCTGGGCCTGACGGCGACGCAGTCGGACTGGCTGATCGGCGAAGGCCTCTTCGGGCCGAACGTCCACGGCCTGGCCATCCGCTCGATGAAGGCTCCCGGTACGGCCTACGACGATCCGTTGCTCGGGAAGGATCCGCAGCCGGCCAGCATGCGCGGCTACGTAACCGGTTCCGACGACGACGGCGGGGTCCATATCAACTCGGGGATCCTGAACCGGGCCTTCTGTCTGGCGGCCACGGCCCTGGGCGGCTTCACCTGGGTGGTGGTGGGACGCATCTGGTACCTGGTGCTGACGGAGAAGCTGTCTCCGACGGCCGGGTTCCAGGACTTCGCCGTGGCCACGGTGGTCATGGCCGGCCAGCTCTACGGCATCGGCGGGCAGGTGCAGACGACGATCGCGGAAGCGTGGTCGGCCGTCGGCCTCCCTGTTCCCCCGGGCCTGATGAAGCGCGCCGAGGCCGGCGTGGTGCGGCCCTTCGGCCGCCCCCGTCTGCGCGGCGAGCTGCCGGAGAGGAAGGCCGCGTAACCGAGTAGTTGACCTGTCAACCGACGCGCGGGGCGTTCCGATCACGCCCCGCGCATGTGGCACAGACACTCCTGTCTGTGCGGAAAGGAAAGAGTCATGAGCACCGGACAGAAACACAACAACGAGAAGAACGAGCTCTCCTTCGAGAGCATCAATGCCGGCATCAAGCAGTACGGGCCGACGCTCTATACGTCGGAGACCGTGGCACCGCAGACGGCGGCCGACCGCGCCACGAGCATGGTCGCGTCGTACGCGGTGGTGCGCCCGATCCTGGCCGCGCTGGCCGTCATCCCCCTGATCCCCGCCACCTGGCGGGCCGCCCTGAGCATCTTCATCACTACGCTCGACGGGGTGACCGACAGCTTCAAGGCCGGCAAGGACCTCGCCGTCGGCGACGGCGTGAGCTCCACAGTCGAAATGGAGCCCAAGCTTCCGGTCGGCTGACGCAGATGCAGTAGCGCCGGGGCCCGTGTGGTGCGGGCCCCGGCATTTGACCCTTCACCCCTCACACTTCACGAAAGAAAAGGAAACGTCATGAAAATCGACAACGAGGAAATCACCTTTCAGAGCATCGACGACCACTTCTACAAATTCGACCAGCCGGAAGTGCTGGAGCAGAACCCCGAGACGGGGTTCTTCGATAGCGATGAGTCTCTCGCCAGCGCCTTCACCCTCGCCCGCCCGATCCTGCTGGCCATGATCGCCACCCCGCTGATCCCGGAGCGCTGGCAGGAGGCTATCGACGAGCTCGTATCCGCGCTGGACGACGCGGTGGCGGATGCGAAGAAGGACGCGGGCGGGTGGAAGGGGGATCTGCCGGTTTGCTGAGGGAACCTCGACGCGGCGGAGACAGGAATCACCGAGCAGGGGGCCGGAGCCCGCGGAAGCGGGCTCCGGGTCTTCTTCGCCTTCGCCAATCTTCCGCCCTTGCAGGAGCGCTAGGTCGCACTGACTGTCGATTTCGTGTAACAATTATTCCATGAACGACAAATCCCGCGAGCTACCATGGGCTAGTGGCCCGGGCGAAATCCTCAAGCACGGGTTGGACCTTCTGCGGAGGGACACGGATACTAATCGCCGTTTGGCGATGATCAGCATCGACAATGCAGTCGAACTTATGATGAAGACGTATCTGGGTCTGCCAAAGCGTGTCACAGCACTCACAATATCGCGCAAAGAATATCACGACGCAGCTGAGAGCTTCCCGGCGCTTCTTGATGCACTCGAGAAGTATGCCGCAGATAAGATTGTGGGCGTTGATTTAGGTGCAATTGAGTGGTATCACCGCCTCCGTAATGAGCTTTATCATCAAGGTAACGGTCTCACCGTTGAACGCGACAAGATTGAAATCTACGCTGAGTTCGCAAACATTCTTTTCAAGAACTTGTTCGGGTACGAACTCGCCGCGGCCCCGTCTGAAAAAACTGAACTCCTAGGCGACTTCATGCTCGCCTGGGGCGAACTGGAGCGTGTCCTAGCTGACGAGGTTGTCCGACGGGGTCTGGCGCCTCGTCGAGTCCTCACCGCGATGCAAGCTCTGCAATATTTTCCGAAAGGTGAAATCAGCGGCCGTGATCTCCAAGAACTCGCCGAGTTACGCTCGGTACGAAACGCAGCCGCACATGGACAGCCTGAATGGAGAGAAACGCTCAAACCTGAGATGGTCACGCGAATTCGGCGTTTAACGGAACATTTCCTTTCAACGACGCCTGCGGCCTAGGCGGTCGCCGAGGATCTACATAGCGCGGTAGGTGCCACACGCGTAACAAAGTTCGCATGGTCAGGTACTGTGGCGACACGACGATCGTACCAGCTTGCAGGCGAACGCTCAGCGTTCCATACAACAGGTATTTTGTGATTCAGCGCGACGAAGCCGCCGACGACAAATGACTGGCGCCAAGGTTATGTTGACCCGTTTTCATGGCCGCATGGATGACGCGGCTGCGCTTCGACTGAATGGAGGCGGAACGTGCAATTGATCGCTGCTTTAATCCTTGCCGCGGTTGCGGCGGCGCAGAGCACACCGAACTGCCAGTACCTCTACACGGATGAGCAGTCACGGCAATTGTTGGTTTCCGATGGTGAAGGCGTTCGGCCCATCCTCGAGGACCCGGACGGCGTCCATCTTCCTCGCTGGGCGCCTGACGGGCGAAGCGTGGCCTATGTCACCGACTTCAGGGACTACCCTAACGATGTAGTTGCCTTCGTCGTCGTTCGCGATCTTTCGACGCTTGCGAAGAGACGAATGCCTCTCCCTCTCGACGAGCACGTGATCGACGTTCAACAGCTTGGCTGGAAAGGCGCCGACAAGGTGTGGATTGAGGGGCGGTTTGGCCCCCGATCCGGAACCTACATCGAGTGGAACGCACTCGAGGGCGTGCGAACAAAAGAGCAACTCGGGACGAAGTTCTCTTACTCGGCGACTGGGATTCTCGCGTACGTCGATCACGATCCGGCGCCCGCTTCAGCGGCTCCTGCGATTCTGGTTGCAGGAGACCGTCAGGTATACCAAACGAGCGCAAGAATTCGTTCTCTGGCCTGGGCTCCTGATGGAGTATCGATTGGTCTGGTTGAAGACACGGACGGGGTCCAGCGGTTGCGGATCGTTTCTCTCGAAGGAAAAGTACTTAAGACCAGCGCGCCACTCGCCATTGTCCCGGAGTCAATGACATGGACCTCGAGCACACGCATTGCGGTCTGGAATTCCAAAGACGCTTTCGAACTGAGCACCGTGTCCGGTGACTTGGCGAGGGTGGCAGCCGCAAGCAAACCCGGGCTGGCTGCTCATGACATGATCGAGCGCAGTGGGAATGGAAACGTTCGTAGGTTGACCGCGGCCGACGTTCGTTGCACCAGCGAGGACAGATAGCGGAGTGCGGGCAAAGCGAAGGGTCGGACCTTCGTTTTGGGCAGTGTCGCGACCTACTGCGGCCACCGAAGCGCGGCGGTGAATTCCGGTATCGCCGTGGCCAGGTACTCCCAGGCTGGCACGACATCCAGCAGTTCGCCGGCGAGGACGGCGTCGACGGACTTGCCGTCGCGGTCGGCTAGGCGTTCCAGCGCCAGGTCTAGAAACCAGGAACCGGAAACCAGAAACATCGGGTTGTGCCGGTACAGCGAGGCACGCAGAGGGTCTAAGCGTCGTCGCGGATGGAGTGGGTGTCGTTCGGTCCGAGGAAACGGCGGAGGACGCGCGTGGGGATCCTGCTCCCACGTCACTGCCATCCCCCGATTGTCCGCTTTCGAACACCTCTCCTTGAAAGCGAACGCTCCAGCGCCTGGGACGACGGTGTAACTCCTTTCGTTTCAACAATCGGGACATGGCACCGCGCTTGGTTAGGTAGCCGTCCAGCATGGATCGCGAAATCGCACAGACGGTTCGGACGCGGCGGGTAGCGCGGCGAGTCATCGTTGCCGTCGTAGCGGCGGCGGCGCTCATCTTCTGCGTCGCGGCCACGGTGAGCTGGCTGCGTCCCTCGGTGCGCCGCTCGGATCTGCAGATCGCTCGCGTCGAGCGGGGTGCCGTCGATGCCACGATTGAGGCCAGCGGTACCGTGGTCCCGGAAATCGAGACGGTCATCTCCAGCCCGGTCGAAGCGCGGGCGCTGCGGATTCAGCATCGCGCCGGCGACCGGCTGCACGCGGGCGACGCCATCCTCACCCTGGACACCTCTGCAACGAAGCTCGATCTCGACAAGTTGAACGACGCCGTGGCGCAGAAGGAGAGTGCGCTGGCCCAGGCGCGGCTGAAGGCCGAGGAACAGCTTGCCGGCGCCGGCGCGGCGCTGGAGCAGGCGCAACTCGATTCCGACATCCTCAAACTCAAGGCCGAGCAGAACGTGCGCATGCACGCCGAGGGGCTGGTGTCGTCGCAGGACGAACTGGTGGCCGTCACGGCGAAAAAGAAGAACGACATCGAGATCGCCCAGCTTCGCGATGCGCTGGCCAGGACGCGCCGGACGACGGAGGCGCAGATCTCCGCCGCGCAGCTCGATCTGCGCACGGCGCAGAAAGAGCGCGATCAGTCGGCGCGGCAGCTCAATCTGGCCATGGCACGCACCGACCAGGAAGGGGTGCTGACCTGGGTGCTGCCGGAAGTCGGGTCCACCGTCCGCAAAGGCGACATCCTGGCACGCGTGGCGGACCTTTCCGCCTATCGCGTCGTGGGCACGATCCCTGACGTTCACGCGTCGAAACTGGCCGCCGGCATGCGCGCGCACGTGAAGCTCGACGACGCCACCACCATCGACGGAACGATCTCCAGCATCGATCCGCGCATGGAGAACGGGGTGGCGACGTTCTACGTCGAGCTCGACCAGCGCGCTCATGCGCGGCTGCGCAACAACCTTCGCGTCGACGTCTTCCCCATCCTCGGCAGCCGCGGCCACGTCCTGCGCCTCCGCCGCGGCGCGCTCGGACAGGGCGAGCGCGAGGACGTTTACGTCGTCCGAGGCAACACGCTGGTCCGCACACCGGTGCATTGGGGTCTGACCGGCGATGAACAGATTCAACCGATCGACGGACTTCGCGAAGGCGACGAGGTCGTGATCTCGAACATGAACGATTACCAGGGGATTAAGGAGCTGCGATTGCGGTAGCGCGGTCGCGCGGTGGCGCGGTCGCGGGGTCTCGCGGTCTCGCGGTCTCGCGGTTGTGTGGTCTGACGGTCTCGCGGCTAGCAAGATTGCAATCGGAAACGCCTGACTACAAGGGCCAACACCGCGAGACCCCGAGACCCCGAGACCGCGAGACCGCAAGACCCAGCAACCAAGCACCTCAGCAACTCAGCGACAAACAAGGAGAACCCATGATCACACTCAACAACATCGACAAGGTCTACCGCACCGAGCGCGTCGAGACGCTCGCGCTGCAGAACATCAACCTCGACATCGCCACGGGCGAGTTCGTCTCGATCATGGGCCCGTCCGGGTGCGGGAAGTCGACGCTGCTGAACCTGATCGGTCTGCTGGACAAGCCGACCAGCGGGAAGCTGACGCTCGACGGGCAGCACATCAACGGCGCGGCGGATCGCTCACTGGCGCGCATGCGCAACGAGAAGCTGGGCTTCGTCTTCCAGAGCTTCCATCTCGTCCCCGATCTGACGGTGCTCGACAACGTCGAGATCCCGCTTCTGTATCGGAAAATGGCGTCGTCGGAGCGGCGGAAGCGGGCGCTGGCCGCGCTCGACCGCGTCGGCCTTTCCTCGCGCGTTCACCACTTTCCGACGCAGCTTTCCGGCGGGCAGCAGCAGCGCGTGGCCATCGCCCGGGCCATCGTCGGCCGGCCGCGCATCGTGCTGGCGGATGAACCGACCGGCAACCTCGACTCGGCCATGGGCGACGAGATCATGGGCATCCTCGAAGAGCTGAACGAGAAGGACGGCACGACCGTGGTCATGGTCACGCACGACGACCGCTTCGCGCAGCGGACGAGCAGGACGATTCGGTTGTTCGATGGGCGGCAGGTGGCGTGACAGACGCGGTTGCGCGGTCTCGGGGTCGCGCGGTCTCGCGGGGCCTGGGTCAAAACACCGCCGCGAGACCGCGCGACTACGCAACCAAGCCTACAAGCGCCGTCGGGCGGAATGACAGGAAGGAAAAGGACAATTCAATGCTGAAAAACTCACTCAAGCTCGCCCTCAAAGTACTGGCGCGGCGCAAGGTCTTCACGGCCATTTCGCTCGTCGGGATCACCATGACGCTGGCCGTGCTGATGGCGGCCACGGCCATCCTCGACAACGTGCTCGCGCCACGGCAGCCGGAGTCGCGGCTGGACCGCATCATGACCGTCGACTTCGTGCAGATGCAGGGGCCGGAGAACACGGAGCGGAGTAATCCCGGGCAAGGCTTTCTCGATAAGACCATCCGCAACCTGCCGGGTGTCGAGCGCACGTCCACGTACAGCGAGATTCAGAGCGTCGTCGTGTATGACGGCGCGCTGCGGGTGGAATTGCCGTACCGGCGCGCCGACGCGGAGTACTGGAAGGTCCTGGACTTCCGCTTTCTCGAAGGCGGTCCGTTCAGCGCTGCCGACGAGGCGGCCAATCGGTCGATAGTCATCATCACCGAGGATGTTCGCCGGAAACTCTTCGGCGGTAACGCGGCGCTGGGAAAGATGGTCGACATCGGCGGTGAGCCGCATCGCGTCGTGGGCGTCGTGCCGACGGTGCCCTTCACGCAGACAATCGCCTACAGCACGCTGTGGGTGCCGCTTGGTCCGCCAACCGACGAACAGAAGAAGGCGAACTTTGGCAACCTCATGGCCATCATTCTGACGAAGAACAAAGCGGACATCCCGATGATTCAGCGCGAATTCAACACGCGCGTTTCGCACGTCCCGATCGACGATCCGAAGACCTTCACGGAGATCCGCTCGGCGATGGACACGAGATTCGAGGGAATTGCGCGCAATCTGACGAACGACAAGTTTGGCCCACGCGGCCCGATGGTTCTTCGCATCGGATTCCTGGCTTTGGCGCTGCTCTTCATGACGCTCCCGGCGCTGAACCTGGTCACGCTCAATCTGAGCCGCATCCTGGAACGCGCATCCGAGGTCGGCGTGCGAAAGGCGTTCGGAGCACCGCGGCGGACACTGATCGGTCAGTTCGTGGTCGAGAACGTCGTGTTGACCGTCATCGGCGGCGCGGCCGCGTTCGTGCTCGCGTTCGTTCTTCTGCGCGTCTTCGACGCCGTTGAATTTCTGCCGGGTGCGCGCTTCGATCTCAACCTGCGCGTCTTCGCCTGGGGGATGCTGATCGCGGCCTTCTTCGGCGTCTTTTCCGGCATCTATCCGGCCTGGAAGATGTCCCGTCTCGATCCTGTGAATGCTCTTCGCGGAGGTGCGATGTGATTCGTCATCTGTTGAAACTGGTGTGGGCGCGGAAGCGGGCGAACGCCCTGCTCATCATCGAGATCTTCTTTTCGTTCGTGGTCGTCTTCGCCGTGGTCACGCTTGCGACGTCGATGATCATCCGCTGGAACAAGCCGTTGGGGTTCGACTATCACAACGTCTGGTCCGCCAGCGTCAGTTTCCCGCGCCTGTCGGCGATGAACGATACCGATGACGCGCCGGGCCGGGCCGCGATCGGCGCGATTCTGCGCGAGGTCAAGGCGCAGCCGCAGGTCGAGTCGGCGTCCGCGGATGACATGCCGCCCTACAGCCGCGGCACATGGACCTCCGACCTGAACGTGAACGGCCGTTCCATCGACGTTACCTCCGACAGCGCGTCGGACGATTTCGCGAAGGTGATGCGGATCGCGGTGCTGCGCGGCCGCTGGTTCAATGCCGGCGACGATACGATGAGCGTGGAGGGAGTGGTGATGGACGCGGACGTCGCGCAGGCTCTCTTCGGGTCGCTCGACGTCGCCGGGAAAACGTTTCAGTCGGGCACGGAGAAGTCCTACCGGATCCTCGGCGTGATCGCGCCGTACCGAAAGCATGGGGAGTTGTCGCAGGACCACGAGAGAATGCTTTTCCATCGCTTCTCGGCGACGCAGACAAAAGGACACGTCGTGCGCACGATCATCTTTCGCGTCCAGCCCGGTACGCCGGCGGATTTCGAGGAGACGCTCATCAAGCGCTTGCACGGGGTCGCGCCCGACTACCCGGTGCGCATCCAGCACATGGATCAGATGCGCGAGCTGACGAATAAGGCCTTCATCGCGCCGGCCATCGTCGGCGGGATCGTCGCTTCCTTTCTCATCACGATGGTGGCGCTCGGACTCTCCGGCGTGCTCTGGCAGACCGTAACCCGCCGCACGCGCGAGATCGGCCTCCGGCGTGCCCTCGGCGCGACGGGCAATGAGGTGAACCGTCAGATCCTGCTCGAGGTGGCTCTGCTGTCGACGCTGGCCCTTGTGGTGGGCGTGATCGTCGTCGCGCAGCTACCGCTGCTCGGCGTCTTCAGGATCGTCAGCCCGCCCGCGTTCAGCATCGGCTTCGCAGGGGCGCTTGCGACCATCTACGGCCTCACGCTACTGTGCGGGCTATATCCGAGCTGGCTCGCGGGCCGCGTCCAACCGGCGCAGGCGCTGCATTATGAGTGACGCGGGTGTCGGGGGTCGGGAGTCGGGGGTCGGAGATTCCAACCCGCTGTCGACTCCCAATAACGGGACCGCAGATTTCAATCGTACGTTGCACTATGAGTGGCGCTGGAATGTCTGACCTGGAGCCAAGGATCGCAGATCTCGCTCGTAACTCGCTCCGACACCCGACCCCCGACTCCCGACCCCCGCTCACGTCATGATTCTCATCGTCGACGACGACCCCTCGATCACGGCTTCGCTTGCGCTACTGCTGAAGCAGCACGGCCATCAATCGTCGTCTGCCCACAGTGTCGACGAGGCGCTCGGCCTGATTCGAGGGGAGCGTCCGTCGCTCGTCATTCAGGACATGAACTTCTCCCGCCGCACCAGCGGTGAGGAAGGGCTGGCGCTCCTGACCGCAGTCCGCACGGAGCAGCCCGATGTGCCGGTGATCCTGATGACGGCGTGGGGATCGATCGGCCTGGCCGTCGAAGGGATGAAACGCGGCGCGGCGGACTTCATCACCAAGCCGTGGTCGAACGCGCTGGTGGTGCAATCGGTGGAGACAGCGCTGAAACTGGCCGAGACGCGCGATGTGGCCGCTGAGGCGCCGAGCCGGGGAGAGCTGGACGGTCGATTCGACTTCGGCAACATCATCGGCAGCGATCCGAAGATGCTGCGCGTGCTCGAGCTCATCGGGCGCGTGGCGCCGACGGAAGCATCGGTGCTCATCATGGGAGAGAGCGGTACGGGGAAGGAGCTCGTCGCCGAGGCGATCCACGCCAATAGCCGGCGCCGCGGGCGGCCGTTCGTAAAGGTCAACCTCGGCGGGATCTCTTCGACACTCTTCGAAAGCGAGATGTTCGGCCACGTGCGCGGCGCGTTCACTGATGCCCGGCAGGACCGCAAGGGCCGCTTCGAAGTCGCCGACGGCGGGACGATCTTTCTCGACGAGATCGGCGAGGTCGATCAGGCCTCTCAGGTGAAGCTGCTGCGCGTGCTGCAGGACCGGACGTACGAGGTGCTTGGCTCGAGCCGGGCCCGTACCGTCGACGTGCGCATCGTCTCCGCGACCAACCGTCCGCTCCACGAGCTGGTCGGGCGCGGGGAGTTCCGCGAGGATCTGCTCTATCGGCTGAATCTGATTACGATCCAGCTTCCGCCACTGCGCGAACGGCGGCCCGACATTCCGCGGCTGGCCGCGCATTTCCTGGGTGTGGCCGCGGAGATCTACCACCGCGAAGTCGGCGTCATCGCGCCGCGGGCGATGGAGTGGCTCAAGACGCAGAATTGGCCGGGCAACATCCGCCAGCTTCGGCAAACCATCGAGCGGGCCGTCGTCATGGGCGACGGAAACGAACTGACGCTCGACGACTTCGTGGCCGTCCGCGATCTCGAAACGCGCGAGCGGCGCGAAGCATCGCTCCCCGACGCCGGAACGATGACTCTCGACGAGATCGAACGCGGCATGATCGTGAAGTGCATGAAGCACTACGACAGTAACCTCTCCCGCGTGGCCGAGGCGCTGGGGCTCAGCCGCGCGGCGCTGTATCGGAGGCTGGAGAAGTATGGGATCGAGGGATAAGGGTTACGGAGTATCGCGGCGGCGCGGTCTCGCGGTGTCCTATCCGTCGATTCTGCTGCGAGACCGCGCAACCGCGTAACCTCGCAACCGCGCCATGACCTTCCGCACCAAACTCCTCCTCTGGTTCACCGCGCTGCATCTCGTCTTCGCCGGCATCGCCGTCGTCGTGCTGATGGAGGACCAGTTCTGGCTGTTTGTCGTCGAAGTGTTTTTTGCGGTCTCGGTCGTCATCAGTTACCGGCTCGTGACGGCGCTTTTCGTGCCGCTGGAGTTGATCCGTACCGGGGCGGAGCTGATCAGCGAGCGCGATTTCACTTCGCGCTTTGTACCTGTAGGCCAGCCTGAGATGGATCGGTTGATCGAGATCTACAACGCCATGATCGACCGCCTGCGTGAGGAACGGCTGGCCGCCGGGGAGCAGCAGCAACTGTTGCAGAAGATCGTCGAGGCATCGCCGTCGGGGATTGTCATCTGCGACTTCGACGGCGGCGTGCAGCAAGCCAACCCGGCCGCGAAGCGCCTGCTGAGCGAGCCTGCTGTGGCCGAGGCCCTGCCGTCGCTCGCTCCGGGTGAATCAAGGCTGGTCACGCTGGCGGGTGCGCGGCGATTGAAGGTGTGGCACGCCGAGTTTCGCGACCGCGGCTTCGCCAAGACCTTTTATCTCCTCGAAGAAATGACCGAGGAGTTGCGGCTGACGGAGAAGACCGCCTACGAGAAGCTGATCCGGATGATGTCGCACGAGGTGAACAACTCCGTCGGTGCGGTGCGGTCGCTGCTCGAGTCCGTGCTGCGGTACGCGGAGCAGGTCTCGCTGAATGACCGTGACGACTTTACCAATGCGCTGACGATCGCCGCGGCGCGCATCGAGTCGCTCAACCGCTTCATGACCGGCTTCGCGGACGTGGTCCGCCTGCCGCCGCCGCATCCGCGCGAGGTGGAGCTCGCCCTCGTCGTCGAGGACCTTGCCACGCTGTTGCGTCCCGAGCTGGAACAGCGTCGCATCGCGCTGCGGGTCGACATCGCACGCGATGCGAACGTGCGGGTCGACCAGAGCCAGTTCGAGCAGGTCGTCATCAACGTGATCCGCAACGCGATGGAGTCGATCGGCGACAATGGCGAGATCACGGTCTCGTGGCGGGCCGGCGTGCTCTCGATCGCCGACACGGGCCACGGAATCGACCCCGCCGCGCGCGACGAGCTCTTCTCCCCGTTCTTCACGACGAAGCGCGAAGGCCGCGGTCTCGGACTGACGATCGTCTCCGAGATCCTGACCAATCATCACCTCCCCTTCACGCTGCAGAACCGGGAAGGGGGCGGGCAGAGTTTCGGGTGACGTTTACTTGATGTCGGCCAGGCGGTAGGTGCTGTCGTTGGTCCGATTATCGATGATGGAGCTGTAGATGAATGCCGTGCCTGGGAAGGCAGCGACGCTGACCATAATCTGTCCACCTGTCGGAATCGTTGGGGTGCCGGTGAACGTAGCGAATGAATCCTGCTCGAAGTAGTTCGCCGGATACGTCACCGAGCGTGTTGCTTGCACGTTTCCCGCGGCATCAACCAGGGTGATATTGAGAGTTGCCCCGTAGTCGAGTGTTCTCACGCCGATGTTCATCCGGAAATTCACAGGGTCGTCCGGCGTGAATAGAGCCCCGTGGCGGAAGAAGTTGATGGCGTCGGACGGCGAGAGCCCTTCCTCCGAGAAGCCGGAGGTGCCGGCGGCGCCGCCGTCGCTGAAGACGCGCGCGGTGACGATCGGCATTGCGCCACCGTTCGTGACGATGTCGACCGAGCCCAGTCCGCTGGTTCCCATCGAGGCGATCAGGTCCGGGTACGACTGGATCTGATCGGGGATCAAAATGAACGGCAGCGAGGGATCGCCGTCGCTGGCAGACTGACCCTGCTTATGAAACACAAAACTTCCGGTCATCGTGCTGGCGCCGGCGTTCTGGATCTGCACAGCGGTGCGGAAAAACGAGCTCGCCCCCTGCACTGCTCCGGCGGCGGGCAGTATCCGCACGAGCAGCGGGTCGCTGACGTACGCGACCGCGCTGAAGCGATAGCGGGGGCTGTAGTTCGACGGCGATCCGAGTGCTCCGGCCGTGCTGATGTCGCTGGTGGTGATCAGGTTGTAGCCAACATTGCCGCCGTAGTCCATCGTACGGACCGAGCCGCAGGTGTTGAATGGCTGTAGTTGTACGACTCCGATGAGGTCACCCGCGGCGAGCGTGACCGGCGGGATCAGGGTCACGTCGTTTCGTCCGTCTACGGAATTAAAGGGTCCACGAGTGGCGACAACGGTGAATGATGAATCGGTCGTAAATCCCGTTCGGAGAAACACGACTTTGAATGCTGCCGTGCATGCACGGCTCCAGAACACGCTCGCTTTGTTCACCGTTCCGGCCGTCGTGGCGAAGTCCGTCAGATTCACATAGCTGACCGGCGCAAGGGTCTGGCTGATGGTGCTGGTATTCGTTGGGTCGGGAACGTGGACTCCGACAGTCAGCGGCTGGGCAGCTAGCGAGGAGACGAAAAGAATGGTGAGTAACCCGATGATAGTCCGCACGTCAGACTCCTTTGGATCGCAGGCAGCATAGCAGTAGCCAGGTTTTCCACGCCCCTTCATGAAACCAGTCCACTGTTTGGCTAGCTCCAGCGGCCCCTCATCCGCCTTCGGCACCTCGATTTACACTGTGCCTGCGATTCCAGTCGGATGGTGAGAAATCCGGCTTAGCGCTGGCTTAGCGCACAACTTCCAACTCCGCCGCATCCTCTCGCAAGTCCCGCGCGAGCCATGTGTATGGGCCGGCCTGCGTCAGGCCTGCCTTCTCGAAGAGCTTGCGGTACCAGGACGGGGGACGGCGAATCATTCCCTGCAGGTCGCCGATGATGTCGTCCGCGGCCGTAAGCACTTCGAGGAAGAGCACACCTCCGGCGACGCGCACAAGCTCCGGGAGCCCGGCGCGGATGTCGTCGTCAGGGATGTAATGCAACGCGTCGGAACAGACGACGAGATCGAACGGGCCGCGCAGGTGTGCCGCGGCCAGCTCGGCGAAGGACGCTTTGCGGATGTTGCGCTTCGCGCCAAAACGCTCAACCCCGTAGTCGCTTGGGTCGAGCCCCAGGTACCTGGCGCCAGGCCGCAACGCCTTGAGATGCGGCTGCCACGCACCTTCGCCGCAGCCGACATCCAGCATCGAGCGCAGACGGCGGTGGAGGAAGTACTCGCATTCCGCAACCGCCAGCGACACTTTGCGCCGCACGTCGTCCCTCGTGCTGACGCGATTCCGTCCGCGATACCAGTGGTCGAAGTAGGCGCGGTCGTAACGTTTCCCGGTCATCGGCGCGATTATGGAGCAATCGTCACAAGCACGAGTGACGGTGGCGATTTCATGCAATCCCAAGTATGTTTACGCTGCGGTCATGAGCGACAGCCAGCGTATCCTCGACTCGATCCGCCGCCTGGTCCGCCTTCTGCGCGTGAGCGACCGGCAGGCGCAGATGGACCTCGGCGTTTCCGGCGCCCAGCTTTTCGTGCTGATGGAGCTGGGCAGGACGCCGGCTCTGTCTCTGGGCGACCTCGCCGCCAGGACCCGTACCGACCAGAGCTCCGTCTCTGTCGTCGTGTCGCGTCTGGTGGAGGCCGGCCTCGTTACCCGGGACCGCGATGAGCGCGATGCACGTCGCCTCGTTCTTCATCTGACCAGAGCCGGCCGGGCCTTGCTGCAAAAGGCGCCGCCGGTGGCCCAGGAGCTTCTGCTGCGCGTGCTCGAACGAATGCCGGCCGCGGAGAGAAAGCACTTCGCCGATACCTTTGAGAAAATGGTCAACAGAGTTGGTGCGGACGATGGTCCGGCGCCGATGCTTTTCGAAGAAGAGCCGTCGGCGCGGCGTCGCTGAGTTGCTGGGGTTGCTGGGTTACTGGGTTGCTGAGCTGCAAAGTTGCTGGGCGTCCCGAACAGCTCAGCAACCGAGCAACCCAGTAACCCAGTAACCCAGTAACTTCGGACTCCGGGTTCTCGCGCAACACTTGGAGGAAGAGCGGCACTGACGTACTCTTTTGTCACATGACGAGACAGGAGCTCCTGGCGAACATTCCGCTGTTCGAGTCGCTCACCGAGGAAGACTTGAACGGCCTCACGATCCGCCTCGAAGAGACCGACTACGCTCCGGGGGACATCATCTTCCGCCAGGGCGATGACGGGTCCTCGCTCTTCGTGATCGAAGAGGGGGCGGTGGAAATCGCGTTCGGCGAAGGGGCGGCCAACGTCGTGCTGGCGACGCTGTTCAACGGACAGTATTTCGGCGAGCTCTCCCTCTTCGACGGTGCGCCGCGTTCCGCGACGGCCAGAGCCGTCAAGCCGACGCACGTGATCCGGCTTGACCGCGACGATCTCGTCGACTTCGTCCATAAGAACCCGGCCGCCGCACTGCGCATCATCGAGGAGATGGGCGACCGGTTGCGCCAGACCAATGAGCTGATGTCGCGCCAGGTCTCACGCAACGTGCTGCAGGAGCAGGAAGAGCGGCTGACGTTCGGCCAGCGCATCGCGGACCGCGTGGCCGCCTTCGGCGGCTCGTGGCCGTTCATCGTCATCTCTTCGATCTTCATGACGGTGTGGATGGCGATCAACATCGGGCGCGTGGCGAACTTCGATCCCTATCCGTTCATCCTTTTGAACCTGGCCCTTTCATCCGTGGCCGCCCTTCAGGCGCCGATCATCATGATGAGTCAGAACCGCCAGGCGTCGAAAGACAAGCTCCTGGCCGAGAATGACTATCAGGTCAACTTGAAAGCGGAGATGGAGATCGCCGCTCTTCTGCGGGGACAATCCGAGTTGCTGGCACGGCTGGCGGTCGTCGAGCGTGCTATCAGCCGGCGCGCGGATACGTAATCCGCATCCACTCCTCTGTTCCGCCCTGCACGCTCATGACGTTCGCGAAGCCGGCGCGAGCGAGGAGGCTGCAGGCGATCGAGGAGCGGTAGCCGGCGGCGCAGATCACGGCCAGCGGCTGACTTCGATCGATCTCGCCGAGGCGCTCGGGAAGCTCGTCGAGGGGGATGTTCTCCGCATCGGTAACATGACCCTCCCAGAACTCGGCGCGCCGGCGCACGTCGAGCACCGCGCGAGGCGTAGCGTTGACAGCATTGAGCTCGCGCGCCGTGATTTGGGGCAGCGACACCGTCGCGAATCCGTCGAGCGTGGTGACGCAGCCTTCGACGTTCTCGATTCCGACACGCGCGAGGCGCATCATCGCCTGGGATGCTGATGCCTCGTCGTCCGCGACGATCGTGATCGGCGAGTCCAGCGGCAGCAGTGTTCCGCACCACGAGGCGAAGTTGCCGTCGAGCCCGATATTGACAGAGCCCGCGATGTGTCGTGCGCCAAAGGCCTCGGCGTCGCGCACGTCGAGAATCAGTGCATCCGGGTTGAGCGCGTCGGGCGTGATCGGTGGCGCGGAGATCTCACTCAAGGCACGCGGACCCTGCCGGTTCAACTCCGCATCGCGCGGGAAGTAACGCGGCGGCGGCGCCAGACCGGCCGTCAACGTCTCCACGAACTCTTCACGCGGCATCGTCTGCAGCGCCCAGTTCGTCCGCCGCTGGGCACCGATCGTCGAGGACATGTCGCTGGAGATGTTCCGGCCACCAGCCGAGCCGGCGCCGTGCGCCGGCCAGACCTCCACGTCATCTGGAAGCGTCAGGATCTTCGTCCGAAGCGAGTCGTAGAGCATCGACGCCATCTCTTCGGACGTGTGGCCGCGGGAGCCGGCCAGATCGGGACGTCCGACATCGCCAATGAATAGCGTGTCACCGGTCAACACTTTCGTGGCCCGTCCGTCCTCGGCGACCAGCCACGAGATCGATTCCGGCGTGTGGCCTGGCGTCTCGATCGCCCGCAGCTCCACGCCGGCGATGCGAAGGATGTCGCCGTCGCGCACGGCGCGATGCGGAAACGCCGCCCCGGCCTTCGCGCCGAAGACGATCTCTGCGCCGCTGCGCGCGGCCAGTTCCTGATGGCCGCTGACGAAATCAGCGTGAAGGTGAGTCTCGATCACGTACTTGATGCGGAGACCGAGACGTTCCGCGGCGTGGAGATATTGATCCACGTCGCGCTGCGGATCGAACACGGCTGCCTCACCGCCGTCTGCGATCAGATAGGAGGCGTGGGCGAGACAGGCGAGATAGAACTGGTGGAAGTACATGGTTGTGGTTGCGGGATCGACTGTAACTCAGCAACCCAGCAACTCAGTAACCTGCGCATCAACCGCGAGACCTCGCAACCGCGCAACTCCGCGCAACCGCGAAGATCACCGCCACGTCATCTCGAACGCGCAAAACGCGTCGCCGAGCGTCTGACACTTCGTCTCGACGACGCTCGGCTCACTGCCTCCGTGCCGAAGGATCGACTCGAGATAGAACCCGACCGCGCTGCCGCAAAAGATGGGGCTGTAGACCGGATAATCGCTGCAGATCATGCGCCCGCCGTTCGGCATTCTCTCGAAGCGGACGTTGCCGAACTTCTGAAATTGATGATGGAAAAGAGCCTGGTTCTCGAGGAACTTCACCAGCTCCGTGCTGTCGAGCGACTTGTAGACGCGGCCGATTCCGAGCTCGGCTGATGCCGCGCCGATCAGGGCGAGAATGTTCGGGTATTTCTGTCTCAGCGTTTCGTAGATGGTGCGGTCCAGTTCGATGAGCGACGCGAACTCGCACCAACTCGATGCCAGCGGCGTCTTCGTATAACTGGCCGTTCTCGGGGAGAGTTTGGCGATGATCACGGTGAAGCCGTCCTCACCCGCGATATCGGAGAGGAGCTGCTTCCGCCCTCCGAACATCACGCCCTTCACCTTGGCCGCATCAGGATTCGGTCCGACGAGAACCTCCTTCCCCTCCAAGCGGGGAAGCGGTGCTGCCGGCCCCTTGCGTTGCATGAGCAGGGACATAGAGAATCTGGATTGTAGCTCCTGAGGGCGGTCAAACTTGACACGGAACGGCCACGGGCCTGGTACGGTTCTTTTTGAACGATGGACCTCAATCTAAGAGACAAAGTCATCATCGTCACCGGAGCCGCGGCGGGCATCGGCCGCGCAACCGTCGAGCGCTTCGCCGCCGAGGGCGCGAAGGTTGTGGCGTGGGACGTCACCACAGATCCCCGCGTGGACGTGACCGATTCGGCCTCCGTCCTCCGAGCCGTCGATGAGGCCATGGCTATGCATGGACGCATTGACGTCCTGGTCAACAACGCGGGCATCGTCCGTGACGCGCAGCTCGTCAAGTGGAAAGACGGGGTGGCCGGCATGATGGACGACGCCACCTTCGACGCCGTCATCAACGTCAACCTCAAGGGTGTTTTCCTTTGCACGCGAGCGGTCGTTCCGCACATGATCAAAGCGCGGCGCGGTGTGATCCTCAATGCGTCGTCGATTGTCGGGCTGTACGGCAATTTCGGCCAGACCAACTATGCGGCCACGAAGGCAGGCGTCATCAGCTTCACAAAGACTTGGTCGCGCGAGTTGGGACGTTATGGCATCCGTGTCAACGCCGTCGCCCCTGGCTTCATCGCCACCGAGATGGTCAGAGCGATGCCGCAAAACATCGTTGAATCGATGTCGGCGAGAACACCGTTGGCAAAGCTCGGCGAGCCGGACGACATCGCCAACGCCTACGTGTGGCTGGCCAGCGACGCGGCAAAGTTCGTCAGCGGAGCGGTGCTCTCGGTTGATGGCGGACTGGTGCTGGGCACATAGAGTCAAGGGCGAGGGGAAGCAGGAAGTTAAAACCGCCACAGTCCCGTAACGGAATGACGAGGCGATTTCGGGCATTCTGTCCGCTTAGTCCTAGGGAGAAAACCATCCAATGCGCTGCCTCGGTCGTGTTGCGCTGTCATTGCTGCTCACCACGAGTGCCGCATCCGCGCAACTCAAAGAAACGATCGACGTTCACCTCGTGGAGGTGCCGGTCACGGTCGTCGACCGCGCGGGCAATCCAATACGCGGGCTGACGGCGGCGAACTTCGAGATCTTCGACCGGGGCGAGAAGCGGCAGATCGCGAATTTCGACGCCATCGATTTCACGTCCGAGAACGCCAAGGCCGCCTCGCCGCTCAACCCTTCGGCACGCCGTAACTGGATTCTTCTCTTCGACCTCTCGTTCTCATCACCGATCGGGAGGAGCAAAGCGCAGGACGCGGCCCTGAACTTCATCGCCAAGGAGATGGGGCGCCGCGACCTGGCCGCCGTCGCCACCATCGACGTCGACCGCGGGCTGCGGCTCATCACGTCTCTTACGACCGACCGCAACCTTCTCGGCGCAGCCATCGCCAACCCGCGCACGTTCGTTTCCTCAGACCCTCTGCGTATTGCCAGCAGCACCGTTCAGGAGAGCACCGCGAACGATGTGTCGATTCAGGCACAGGCCGCCGACCCCGATGATTCCGCCACCGATATCGCCCGCGGCGAGAAGAGACTCGACGACCAGTACAACCGGTCGCGGATCGAGAGGCAGGTGCATCTCCTATCCGATCTGGGCCGTACGCTGCGCCTCCTTCCGGGCCGCAAGCAGGTCATCCTTTTCTCCGAGGGTTTTGATCCGCGGCTTGTTCGCGGACGGGACGCGCGCGCGACTACCGAGGAGCAGGCAGACCTGCAGCAGGCGATTTCGGGCAACATCTGGCGCATTGACAGCGACGCCCGTTACGGCAGCACGATGACGATGACGCTCCTCGAAGAGATGGGGCGCAGTCTTCGGGGCTCCGATGTCGTGCTCAATGCCGTCGACATCCAGGGCGTGCGCTCACAGAGCGACGAGAACGGCATTCGCATCAACTCGAACGATGCTCTCCATCTGCTCACCGCTCCTACGGGCGGTGAAGTCTTCAAGAACTCCAATAGCATTGACGCCGATCTCGAGAAGATGCTGCACACGCAGGACGTCGTCTACGTCCTGGCCTTTCGTGCGCCGGTGTCGAATGACGGGAAGTTCCGCGAGTTGAAAGTCCGCGTGACCGGCGTACCGGGAGCGCGCGTCTTCCATCGGGCCGGCTACTACGCGTCGGGCGCCGAGAGCGCGCTGGAACGCTCGCTCTCAAACGCCGAGATCGTTCTGAACGACATCACGCAGAACGACATTCAGGTCGCCACTCTGGCGGCGCCGTTCCCGGCCAGGGACGGCAAGGCCCAGGTGCCTGTGGTGGTCGACATCGGTACCGATGGCCTCGTACTTGACGCGAAGAAGAAAGACGTCATCGCAGAGGTCTACCTCTATGCCTTCGACGACCAGGGCGTCGTCCGCGACCGTTCGTACCAACGGCTCACGATCGACAGCAGCAAGCTGACCGGACACAGCGGGATCAAGTACTTCCCGACACTCAGCCTGCCGCCCGGCAAATACGCGCTCAAGACCCTCGTGCGGGTGGCAGGATCGGAGCATAAAGGCTTCGTACGGACAGACATCGAGGTGCCCGCATCCTACGACGTCGCGCTCCTGCCGCCGATGTTCCTCGACGATCCCTCCTCCTGGGTTGTCGTGCCCGGCTCGTCCCACAAGGAGTCCGAGACCTATCCATTCCATATCAACGGCGAGCCGTTCATGCCCAGCGCCAGCGCCCATGTGAGCAACGGACGCCCTCGGCGCGTGGTGCTCTTCGTTTTCAACGTCGAGCCTAACGAGCTGACGTGGCAGACGGCGGTAACGGATGCGAGTGGGTCGCACGCCGGCACGCCGTCGCTCGTCAAGCGACTGCAGGGGCACGATGTCACGAAGCTCGTTTTCGACTACTCTCCGGCCAATCTGGAGAGCGGTTCGGCCTCATTCGATGTAACCGTGCGCAAGAAGGGCTCGAGCGACGCCCGAACGTCGAGCGTGCCGCTGGTGGTGCGGTAAACCCAGGTGGCCGGTAATCGGTAACAGTCGTCAGGGAGGCCCTCATGAAGATTCGCGCCTTAGCAGCGGTGATGCTCTTCTCCGCATCCGCGTTCGCGCAGTTGCAGGAGACCTTGAACGTCAACATCGTCGAGGTGCCGGTGTCGGTCGTCGACTCGGGCGGCAACCCCATTCGCGGGCTGACGGCGGCGAACTTCGAGCTGTACGACGGCGGAAAGAAGCAGGCCATCACATCTTTCGACAAGATCGATTTCGGTTCGAAGGAGCAGCCGATCACCGCAATCTCGCCGCTGAATCCGGCGGCGCGACGCTCGTTCATGCTCCTCTTCGACCTCGGCTTTTCGTCGCCGCGCTCGCTCGTCCGCGCGCAGGAAGCGGCGCGTCGCTTCGTCACCGCCGCGGTTCAGCCGGGCGATCTCGTCGGCGTCGGTACGATCGACGTCGACCACGGCTTCCGGCTGCTCACCGCGTTCACAACGGACCACGATCTCGTCGCGGCGGCCATCAGCGATCCCCAGAACTTTCGCGGCAGCGATCCTCTTCAGATCGGGAACAAGACGTTCGTCGGTGACATGACGATGGATGCGGGCTCGCCCTTGGAGGGGGTCGCAGAGGACCCTAAGGTGTCGGGGCACAACTCGGTATCGGACAGAGGCGCGCGTGAAATGGCCGATTTGGAGCAGCGCTTTACGCGCAGCAATGAGCTGGCCGTTGCCAGCCGGGTCGAAAAGCAGATCGACTTTCTGGCCGATCTGGCAAAGACGCTTCGGGCAGTCCCAGGCCGCAAGCAGGTCATCCTCCTGTCCGAGGGTTTCGACCCGAAGTATCTGCAGGGTCGTGATGCCCGCGATTCCAAGGCCGAAGCACGCGATTTCGATGCGGTTACCAGGGGCGAAGTATGGAACGTGGAGAGCGATCAGCAGTTCGGCAGCGCATCCAGTCAGTCGATCCTCGACCGGATGGCGCGAGCATTTCGTTCCTCGGATGTGGTCCTCGACGCCATCGACATTCAGGGCGTGCGTGTGCAAAACCTGACTAGTTTGGGCTCCAACAGCTCCACCGATATCGCCGATGCGACCAGCGCCAACATGAACTCCAACGCCGGACTCTTCCTGCTATCCAAGCCCACCGGCGGCAACGTATTCCAGAATTCGAATGACCTCAAGAGCAACTTCGATCGCATTCTTCGTGCGCAGGAAGTCGTCTACGTCCTCGGTTTTCAGTCGCCCTTAGCCAATCCCGGCAAGTTCCACGACCTCAAAGTGAAGCTGGTCAACTCGCCCGGCCGGGTCTCGTACCGTTTGGGCTATTACGAGAATGGCGGCGGGAGTCCCCTGGAGCGCACGCTCACCACGGCCGAGATCATCGTCAATGACGTGCCGCAGACTGATGTTCACCTGGCCGTGTTCGCCGCGCCGTTTCCGGCCGGCGGTGGCAACTCACAGGTGCCGGTGATCCTCGATCTGAACGGAGTTGACCTCGCTCATCAAGCCAAGGGAAACGTGGTCGCGGCCGAAATCTTCGTCTACGCATTCGACTCCGAGGGCATCGTGCGCGATCGTCTTTACCAGCGGCTCACGCTCGACTTGAAGAAGGTGGGCGACCGGCTTCGCGCCGGCGGTGTCCGTTACTACGGCACGCTCGTTCTGCCGCCGGGAACGTACGCGATCAAGTCGCTGGTCAGGGCCGGCGAGAGTGACAAGAAGGCCGATGCGGAAAAGCGCGGCTTCGGACGGGTGGACGTGATCGTGCCCAAGGCGGGCGACATTTCAGTTCTGCCACCGATCCCGATCGACGAACAGCCGAAGTGGATTCTGGTGAAGGGCAGCGAGCGCGGCGCCACCGGCGACTATCCGTTCGAACTGAACGGACAAAACTTCATTCCGAGCGCTACAGCGTCGAGCAAAGTGGCAGTCGTCGTCTACGGTGCGGCGGCAAACGAGCTGACGTGGGAAACGACGCCGAAGACAAAGCTGCTCGGCACGATCCCGATGCACGGCGGAACGAAGCTCGTCCTTCAGCTCGACGACCCGACCCAGGTTTCCTCACTGAAGATCACGGTACACAAGAAGGGCGCCGTCGAGACACAGACAACGAGTGTTGCCGTGGTAAGGCCGTAGCAACAGATGATGCATCGCACTCTGTCATTCGCCGTGTTTCTGATCATGGTCGCCGTGCTCGCACAAGCGGGCACGACTGCCAACGTTCAGGTGGTCGAGTTTCCGGTCACCGTCGTGAACGCTTCCGGCAGCCCCGTGCGCGGCCTGACCGCGGCGAACTTCGCGCTTTACGAGGAGAAAAAGAAGCAGCCCATTGCATCGTGCGAGGTCGTCGATCTCGCCTCGGATGCTCCGGCCAGCGCCATCTCGCCGATGAACCCGGCCGCGCGGCGCTCCTTTGTCCTTCTTTTCGACCTCGGCCTCACAACTCCGCGTTCGCTCGCGCGCGCGCAGGACGCGGCGCTGCGGTTCGCGAAGGAGATCGCCGGTCCACGCGACCTGGTCGCGGTCGCCACGGTCCATCCCGACCAGGGCTTCCGCTTCATCACCGCGTTCACCACAGATCGCCAACTGGTCGCGTCGGCTTGCAGCAATCCGTCCACGTTCCACGGCGCCGATCCCCTCAGGCTCGGCGCTGATCCGATCGGCGTTGAGTCGGAAGCGCTGAGCCCTGCTATCCAGCCTTCTTCAGTCACCGGTGCGAGCGAGCTCCAGATACGACAGCGGATCGAGCGCGAGATCGACTCCATCGGAAACATGGCCCGTTCGCTACGCCTCCTACCTGGCCGCAAGCAGGTCATTCTTCTATCGGAAGGTTTCGACGCACGGCTCGTACAGGGCGGGATCGACGCGCGCAATTCCAATCAGCAGACGATGATGAACAACCAGATCGTCGACCGGATGGCCGACAGCTTCCGCGCGTCGAACGTCATCCTTCACGCCCTCGATGTCAACGACAACCTGACAGCGGCCTCCGTCATCAGCTCCAATACCGGTCTTTTCCTGATCGCGCGGCCTACCGGCGGCGAAGTCTTCCAGAGCTCGGACGACCTGCACGCCGATTTCGCCCGCCTCCTCCGTCAACAGGAAGTCGTCTATGTCCTCGGTTTTCATGTGACCGACTACACACCCGGTGCGTTCCACGACGTCAGCGTCAGGCTGGTGAACGCGCCGGACAGTGCGCGCGTGTCGCAGGCCATGGGCTACTTTGAACGGGGACGCGACACTCCCGTCGAGCGCGCTCTCGCCAATGCCCAGATCATCGTCAACGACGTCCCGCAGAACGACCTTCGGATGAATGTTTTGGCGGCGCCGTTCCCCCCTACCGCAGCCGGCAAACCCGCACAGGTGCCGGTCGTCATCGACATCAACGGCGCTGATCTAATCCGTGAGACCAGCGCGACGATTGGCGGCGCCGACGTTTTCATCTACGCCTTCGACGCGAACGGCGTCGTGCGAGATCGTCTCTACGACTGCCTGACGGTGGAAGTCGCGAAAGTCGGTGAGAAGGTGCGCGCCACGGGCATCCGCTACTACGGCACGCTCATGCTGCCGCCCGGCAGCTACGCGGTGAAGGCGCTCGTCCGCACCGGCGATCCCGACCGCGGCCCGGTGGACGTGGCCGAAAAGCGCGGCTACGCGCGCGTCAACATTACCGTTCCCGCGGAAGGGCAAATCGCCATCCTCCCGCCGATTCCGATCGATGAAGACGGCAAGTGGCTGCTCGTCCGCAGCAATCGCCCCGGGAGCGCCAGCTATCCGTTCGAATACGGAGGAAGAACGTTCTTCCCGACCGCCACGGCCGATTTGAGCGGCGGACCACGCAAAATCGCTCTCTTCATCTTCGGCGCGCATCCGGCCGATCTCTCCTTCGAAACGAGACCGCGGACAAAGGTTCTCGGCGTAACGGAAGACAGCGGCGCGACGAAGGTCGTGCTGGAGCTCGACAACGCCAACGGCGCCTCGACGCTGAACGTGATGGTCTTCAAAAAGGGCATCGCCGCCGGGCAACACACCAGTGTGCCGTTGATGTAGCCCGCCGCGCTTGATAGCCTCGTGCCATGGCAGAGAGCTGGATCAAGCTTCACGACTTTCAAGACATCAAGTACGAGCGCTCTGGCGACGGCATCGCCAAGATCACAATCAACCGCCCCGAGGTGCGCAACGCCTTCCGTCCACTCACCGTCAACGAGATGAAGCAGGCCCTGGACATGGCCCGCGACGATGGCGAGATCGGCGTCGTCATCCTCACGGGTGAAGGGCCCGAGGCCTTCTGTTCCGGCGGCGATCAACGCGTCCGCGGCAAAGGCGGCTACGTCGACCCGAAGGAGAAGATCCCCCGCCTGAACATCCTCGATGTCCAGAAGCAGATTCGCAGCATGCCCAAACCGGTAGTGGCCATGGTGGCCGGCTACGCCATCGGCGGCGGTCATGTGCTGCACGTCGTCTGCGACCTGACGATTGCGGCCGACAACGCACGCTTCGGCCAGACCGGCCCGCGCGTCGGATCCTTCGACGCCGGCCTCGGCTCGTCCTATCTGGCCCGTATCGTCGGCCAGAAAAAAGCGCGCGAGATCTGGTTCCTCTGTAGACAGTACGACGCGCAGCAGGCGCTGGACATGGGGCTTGTCAACACCGTGGTACCGCTCGCGCAGCTCGAAGAGGAGACGCTGAAGTGGTGCCGCGAGATGCTCGCGCTCTCACCGATGGCGTTGCGCTTCCTCAAGGCGGCTATGAACGCTGACTGCGACGGCCAGATCGGCCTTCTCGACTTCGGCGGCGATGCCACCTTGCTCTATTACCTGTCGGAGGAAGCTCAGGAAGGGCGCAACGCCTACGTCGAGAAACGAAAACCGGATTTCAAGAAGTTCCCGAGATTTCCTTGACTCCCTGGCTACTCGCCGCTCGTCCGAAAACGCTCGCCGCCGCGGTCACGCCGGTGTTGGTCGGTACGGCGCTCGCGCGCGTCGACTCGACGGCGGTCCATTGGCCCGCATTTCTGTTTGCGCTGTTCGGCGCCGTCTTCATTCAGATCGGCACGAACTACGTCAATGATGCACTCGACTTCAAGAAGGGCGCCGACACGCACGGACGCCTTGGTCCGTTGCGCGTGACGCAAGCGGGGCTGCTCGGCGCCGAGACGGTGCTGCGCGGCGCCTACGTCTGCTTCGTTCTGGCCGCGCTCTGTGGAATCCCCCTCATCCTTCGCGGCGGCTGGCCCATCGCGGTGATCGGCATCGCATCGATCGTGGCCGCATACGCCTATACCGGCGGACCTTATCCGTTGGCGTACCACGGCCTCGGCGAGCTCTTCGTCATGGTTTTCTTTGGCTTCGTCGCCGTCGGCGGGTCGTTTTATCTGCAACGGCTGACGCTCGATACGACTGCCTGGATCGGCGGCTTTGCCGTTGGCTCACTGGCGGTCGTCATCCTCGCCATCAACAACCTGCGCGACATCGACAACGACCGTGCCAGCAACAAACGGACGCTCGCCGCGCGTTTCGGTTCCCGCTTCGCGCGTGGCGAGATCGTCGTCTTTGCGCTCGCGCCATTCTGTTGTGTTTTGGCGATCGCGCGTCTGCGCAGCTCATGGTTGCTGGTGATTCCCATCCTGGCGCTGCTCCTCGCCGCCGCGCTGCTTGTACGCGTCGCCCGTGGTCATGGCGCGGAGCTCAATCGTTGCCTCGAGCTCGCGGGCATGCTCGAATGGATCTTCGGAATCCTCTACGTCGTCGGAGCGGCCCTTGCCTGAGGCCGTCCACTACTGGCGCTACGAACTGGTGCCGAAGCGCCGTCTCAGCGCCATTGCCACCGACGGACCGCGCCGCGGAGCTCTCCTCCGCGTCGGCGAAGGGTTCGCGGATGTCCATCCATGGCCCGAGCTCGGAGACGCGCCGCTCGACGAGCAGCTCGCGATGCTTGCGCGCGACGAGACAACGCCGCTCACACGCGCATCACTCGGCTTCGCGGCCATCGATGCCGAGGCGCGTCGTGACAGCAGGCGCCTCTTCGATGGGCTCACGATCCCGCGGAGCCACTGGCCGGGAAGCGATCCGCCCGATGGTTTCGACACCGTCAAGCTGAAAAGCATCGATCAGATACCCGATCACGTTCGTCTCCGTATCGACTTCAACGCCACGCTCACTCCCGACGAATATGTGCGCATCGCTGCCACCCTCCCACGCGAGCGAATCGATTTCATCGAAGACCCGTGCCCCTACGATGCCGCGACCTGGCGCGAACTTCGTGCTCGCACGGGCCTGCGTCTGGCGCTGGATCGGGCGTGGGCAACGGAGCACAGACAAGAGTGTCTGTGCCACATTGACCTGCCTATGTGGCACAGACACTCTTGTCTGTGCTCCGTTGCAGGAATCGATGTCCTGGTGATCAAACCCGCGAAGCACGAGATCCCCAACACAGACGGGGAGATCGTTGTCACGTCCTACATGGATCATCCCCTCGGGCAACTCTGCGCCGCGTATGCCGCGGCGACGGTTGGTATCACGGCCACCTGCGGCCTCGTGACGCACGTGCTCTACGAACCGGATGCCTTCATCGAACAGATGCGTATCGACGGCGCGCGGCTGGTACCACCGGCGGGGAATGGCTTCGGATTTGACGATCTGCTGGAGAAGCTGCCATGGCGAAGATTGTAGTGAAGCAAGCGTAGCGCCGCCCCCAGCGTAGCGCCGCCGGCCCGGCTGGCGGCCCCCCGGCGGCTCGCCGGGGTTCTTTCGACTGCCAACCGCCGCCGAGCCGGCAGCGGTCCAGCCGGCGAGCCGCCGGCGCTACGATAGCTGCGGTGATTGATTTTGATTGACTTCGAATCCAGCGACTCCCACCTGCTCCTCAACCCGCGAATGCCGTCCGCAGACCGCGAGCGGCTCGAGCGCATCGTTCCTGATCTCAAGGGACACGTCTTCATCGCCACCTCCGGATCGACCGGTGCGATCAAACTCGTGGCGCTGTCAAAGCAGGCTCTTCTCGCTTCCGCGAGTGCGGTGAACGAGAGACTCGAGGTGACGTCGCACGACATCTGGGCCGCGGTCCTCCCTCCCTTCCACGTCGGCGGCCTTGGCATCTACGCGCGCTGCCATCTCGTAGGGGCACGCGTGCTGCCGATGCAGTGGAATCCACGGGCATTTGCCGAATCGGAGGTCACGATTGCTTCGCTGGTACCGGCGCAAGTGCAGGATCTGGTCGCCGCCCAGCTCCAGCCGCCGCCGAGGCTAAAGATGATCCTTGTCGGCGGCGGCGCGTTCGACATCCGTCATGCGGCGGGATGGCCGGTCCTGGCCAGCTACGGCATGAGCGAATGCTGTTCGACGATTTCCATCGAAGACGTCCTGCTCCCGCATCTCGAAGCGCGGCAGGAGGCAGACGGTCGCATCGCGCTCCGCGGCGCGTCGCTCTTGACCGGCTACGCCACCGACGACGGCCTCGTCGATCCAAAGATCGACGGCTGGTTCATTTCCGAGGATCTGGGCGATGTGGAAGGCCGAAGACTGACGATCTATGGACGTGTCGGCGACTTCGTAAAGATCGGCGGCGAGTCGGTCGACCTGGCACGCCTCGATCGAATCCTTGACGAGCTTGCCGGCAACGACGCTACGCTCGTCGCCGTTCCAGACAAACGCCTGGGACATGTGATCCAACTCGCCACGACCGTGGAAGCGCGAGCGATCGTCGATGCGTTCAATGCGCGCGTCCACCCGTTCGAACGAATCCGCGCTGTTCACCGGGTGGAAGCGATCCCGCGCTCGCCGCTCGGAAAGCTGTTGCGGGCGCGGGTTGCGGAACTGCTGTCTGGTGGATGAGGTACAGACGCGCGCTACCATACGCCGCATGCTGCGCAGGCGCACCGCGCTCTTGATCGCGGCGGCGGCCGGCGTCGCCGTCGTGCTGCTACTCGCCTCGGACGCGCTTGACGCGCTCGAGCTGCCGGCTCGCGACCTCGCCTTGCGGTTACTTCCGCCGCGTATACCGGGAGCAACCCTGATCGTGGCCATCGACGAACGATCGTTGCGAGTGATCGGGCCCTGGCCATGGGACCGCGTCACGCTGGCAGCGATCGTCGATCGCGCCGCTGATGCCGGCGCGCGAGGCGTCATCCTCGACATTCTGCTCGCCGATTCGCGTCCGGACGATGAACGGCTTGCCGCCGCGGCCCGCCGTCTTCCGGTACTCGCGGTGGCGGTTGTCGACGAACACGGCCGCTGGCTTGCGCCCGGGCCGCCGCTTGCCGCGGCGATGACGGCCGCGCACGGCAACTTCGAGCTTGACCATGACGGCATCCTCCGACGGCTCTCGGCGACGAAACAGAGTCAGGAGCGTTCGCTCACGGCGCTGTCCATCGAGGCGGCCTCGCTGATTACAGGTGCACCCACGCCGGTCGGGCGCTCGCTATCACCGTCATTCAGAACCCGACCGCGCTCGATTCCGACGATCAGCGCCGTGGACCTCCTTCGCGACCCCACCCTTGCCTCCCGTCTGCACGGGAAGCTGGTCTTCCTCGGCACGACCGCCTTCGCGCTCAGCGATCGCGTGCTGACCCCGATCACGACCCGCCACCTGCCCGATCCAGGCGTCACCGTGCAGGCGGCCGCCACGGAGTCGATCATCAGCGGCGACGTCATTCGCGAGCTGCCTCCGATCACCGGAGGCGTTCTCGCCGCAATCATCGTCGGCGCGATCGTCCTCATCCCCCACCCGCGTACCGCTGCGGCGATCGTCATCATCATCACGATTGCCGGCGGATTCATGCTCCTTGCGGCCGGCATCGCAATCCCAGTCATTACACTGGTGGCGTCGGCAATGCTGGCCGTCGCCGGCGTCGAGACGAAGACAGTCGTCGGGGCGTTACGAAGCAGCGAAGAGCGTTACATCGATCATCGCGAGCGGGATGCGGAGTCGAAGCGCGTTCTGGCGCACGAGCTCAAGACACCGCTGGCCTCGATGCGAAGTCTCACGCAGCTCATGAGCGTCTTTGACCTGACGGATCTCGAGCGCCAGCGGGTCGCCTCGCTTCTCGAGCACGAAGCGGTGAAACTGGAAACGATGGTGAGCACACTGCTCGATCTGGAGCGACTGCCCCTGCGCGATTTCGCATCATCTTCGGCCGTCATCGATCTGGGCGACCTCGTTGCGGCGCGGATCGATTTCCTGCGCGCCAGTACCGACCGCGATCTGTTCGTCTCCGCGGACCGGCACCTCTTCGTTCGCGCCGATGCTGCGCTGATCGAGCGCATCGTCGACAACCTCGTCGGGAACGCGTTGAAGTACACCGCGGCGCCGGCGCCGGTCACCGTACGCGTTGTGCGCGGCGGCGACGATGCCGTCATCGAGGTAGAGGACCGGGGCCCCGGCATCACCGAACCAGAGCGGGCGCGGGTGTTTCAGCGGTTTGTCCGCGGCGAAACCGCGGCAGGAACGCAGGGCCTCGGCCTTGGTCTCTCGCTCGTCTCCGAGATCGCCCGATGGCACGGCGGCACTGCCGGCGTTGAATCAGTCGCCGGCGGGGGTTCGCGTTTCCGTATCACGCTGCCGCTGGCAATCGCGGCCGCCAGCGCAGGAGCGATGTAAATGGCGACAGTGCTCGTGGTCGATGACGATGCCGGAATCCGCGAGAGCGCGGCAATGGCCCTGGAGAAGGTCGGTCTGAAGACTCTGCAAGCCGGCGACGTGACAACCGCGCTCCAGTTGCTCCGAGCGCATCGCGTCGATGTCGTCCTCAGCGACATCTACATGCCCGGCGAGACCGGCCTGACGTTGCTGCAAGCCATCGCCGAGCGCGCCGATCCGCCGCGCGTCATCCTGATGACGGCGCGTGGGACGATCGAGACGACTGCACTCGCGCAGCGCATCGGCGCATTCGATTACCTTGCCAAGCCTTTCGACCTGAGGGAGCTGATCGCGCGCGTGCGCGCCGCGATCGGAGATCGAGTCGCCGACGAGGTCGAGATCGATTCAGGGCCGGCGTCGCGCATCATCGGCTCGCATCCGTCGATGATCGCCATGTACAAGGCCATCGCTCGGGTGGCTTCGCTCAACGTGCCGGTCGTGATCCTCGGCGAGAGCGGCAGCGGCAAGGAGTTGGTTGCGCAATCGATTCACGACCTCGGCGACCGCGTGTCCGGCCCGTTCATCGCCATCAACTGCGGGGCCATTCCCGACACGCTCCTCGAAAATGAGCTCTTCGGCTCAACCCGAGGGGCTTTCACTGATTCCCGTCAGGACCGCCGAGGCGCTCTATCCCGCGCCGACGGCGGGACGCTGTTCCTCGACGAGATCGGTGACATCTCGCCGGCCTTCCAGGTCAAACTCCTCCGCTTTCTGCAGGATGGGATCGTCACGCCGCTCGGATCGGAGAAAGGCCATCATGTCAACGTCCGGCTGATCGCGGCGACGCATCGCGACATCAAACGACTCGTCGCAGAGGGAACGTTCCGTGAGGACCTGTACTACCGACTGGCCGGATACGAGATCGTCGTCCCGCCGCTCCGCGAGCGGGTTTCAGACATCCCCTTCCTCGTCGATCACTTCCGGCGTCGCGTCGCCGAGGAGATGCAACGCGACTCGATTCCCGGGCCCTCGCAGGCCGTACTCGACGTTCTCGCCGCGCACCCGTGGCCCGGCAACGTCCGCGAGTTGGAGCAGGTCGTTCGTCGCACAGTCATCGACTCCGGCGCGCTCGTCGATCCGGTTGCAGTGGCGAGCGCGTTGCGTGACATCGCTCCGTCGGCGGAAGCGAAGCCCACGACCGCACAGGTTTCACTTCCTGTGTCGCTTGATGATGAGTTGATCAGTCTGGACGACGCCGAACGACGTCACATCATCGCCGTGCTGCGCGCCACGGGTGGGAATCAGACGCAGGCCGCCTACATTCTTGGCATCGAGCGCAAGACCCTTGCGCGTAAGATCAAACGACTCGATATCCCGATCGAATCCTCGTGAGGCCGTAATGAAGACATTCCTCGTTTCGCTCGCAATGCTCACCGCCGCGGCAGCCTCTGCGCCGCCGGCGCCCGTCGCGTACCGCTTCGACGAGGTGAAGAACACGGTTGTCCTCAAAACTGCGAACCATGAGTCCCAGGCAACAAAAGGGTTGCACGCACAGGGTGGCGATCACGTTCACACGGGTTTGTTTTCCTACGCGCTCCTTGCCGCGGAACAGTACCGCGCGAAGTTCGAGATCTTCAGCGTGACCGATGTCCAGCTCGCCGCAAGCACTCCAGGCGTCATCCTCTCAGTCGAGCGTGGCCGCATCCGGGCCATGTTCGACAAGATCACAGGCTCTGAACCGCGAATCGTGCAGACACCCGGCGCGCTCCTGGCCGTGCGCGGTACGAAATACAACGTGGAAGTCGACGCTGCTGGCAAGGCAACGCTCGATGTCTTCGAAGGGACGGTCGAAATCCGCTCGCCTCTCCGCCCCGAGCCGTTCCTCGTCAACGCCGGCCAAAGCTCGAGCTTCAGTCGCGGCGAGCCGCCGCCCGATCACCCGATTCCGACGCCTCCCGACCGCCGGCAGGATGCGCCGGATCACCGCGACGGCAGCGATCCGCGCACCGGGCAAAACACCCCCGGCCACCCAACCGGCGATGCGGGCGCACGGCCCTCGCAACCACCGCCACCGCCACCGCGCCCACCCGGCGGGCACCACTGACGGAGACCTCCATTCCCAACCCTGTATAATCGTCCGTCTGTTTCCAGCCATATGAGCGAGCCAGCCACGGCGGAACCTTCGGCCGTCTTGATGCCGCGTCTCGGTGTTCAGGCAGTCCTGCGCACTGACGTGGGTCTCGTGCGTTCCGAGAATCAGGACTTCGGCACGTACACCACCCCCCGCGAGGAGAGCAACAGCCACCCTGGCGGCAGGCTGCTCGTCGTCGCTGACGGCATGGGCGGTCACCGCGGCGGCGCCACGGCCTCCCGGCTGGCCGGTGAAACGGTCAAGGCTCAGTACCTCGGCAGCGAGACGTACGACATCGGCCAGGCGCTGCGTGAAGCGCTCACCCGCGCCAACGCTCGCATCTTCTCCGAGGCCCAGGCCAATGCGGACCTGCGAGGGATGGGAACGACGACTTCGGCGCTCGTCGTTAAGGACAACCAGGCCTGGTTCGCCCACGTTGGCGACTCGCGCATCTACCTCGTCCGCGGCGACGAGATCCGGCAGATCACCGAAGATCACTCCCTCGTCGCCTCGATGGTGCGGGAAGGACTCCTGACACCGAAGGAGGCGGAGACGCATCCGCGCCGCAACGTGCTCCAGCGCTCGATGGGCGTCAGTGAAGACGTCGAGATCGATGTCAGCGGGCCGTTCGCCATCCAGGAGAACGACGTTTTCGTCCTTTGCAGCGATGGCTTGCACGGGTTGGTCAAGGAGCCCGAACTGAAACAGATCGCCGGGCTGCCCATCGATCAGGCGGCCACCGAATACGTCCGTCTGGCGCTCGCGCGCGGCGCGCCCGACAACGTGACCGTGATCGTGGCGAAGATCGTCCCGCTCGGCGAGATCGGGAACGAGACGCTCGTCGACGCCGACGAAACGCTGGCCGATCATCCGCTCGATGAGACGCAACGCGACACCACGCCGATCATTGCCATAACCGAGCAAAAAGCGGCGGAGACGCCCGCTGAGCCGATCTCCTCGGAGGAGCCGGGTGAGGAAACCGAAGTCTTGGGTGAAGTTGGAGAGAGAACCCTGGAGACCCCCTTCCAGCCCGATCGTCTGGCCAAGACGGTCGAGACTCCCATCGATGCCGGCCCGCGGCCGGCGCCGCGTGGCTCGTTTCTCAAGTGGGCGCTCATCGTCGTTCTGATCCTCGGCGGCACGGCCGGGGGGTGGCTGTATTGGAAGCAGCACCAACACCAAGGAACCGCCGCCACGCACTCCAAGTAACCTCGATCATGGCCGCCCCGCCCCGCCCCCTCATCGTTCTGCTACTCCTCATGACGCTCGGTTGCCGCGGCGAGGTGGCGCATCTCGATCAGGAAGCGAAGATGGCGTACGCGGTGAAGCCGGCAGTCGTGCGGATCAGCGACTTCGCCACCGCGCAGTTTCGCTATTCGCCGGCGGTAATCGCCACGATCGAGAGCGCCTTGAAGCACGACGGCTTCGACGTCACCGCACAACGGATCGTCGACGGCGGCGATCTGTTCGTCCCCACCGGCGCCGGCGGCTCGGGCAGCGGTTTCATCATCAACCCCGATGGCCTCATCCTCACCAGCGGGCACGTCGTGGCGCCGACGCAGAACAACGACGCTCTCGATCGCGAGCTCCTGCGCAACGGGGCCATCTCCGCGCTGCTGAAACATTTCCCCGTCGACGATCTCCGCAAGCTGCATCGCACCGACGCTCTCGAACGCTACATCGCCGCCCTCGCCGGACAGAGCCGGCTCGAAAAGCGGGTCGTCACGAACGAAGTCGAGCTTTCCAACGGCGAGAAGATGCCGTTCACGATCGAGCGGTTCTCGCCGGAGCTCGCCCAGCACGGCACGGATCTGGCGCTGCTCCGCGTCAATCACAAGAACCTCCCGGTGCTCATGCTCGGCGACTCCGACTCCACGCGGGTCGGCGAATCGATCTGGTCGGTCGGCTATCCGGCCGTCGCCAGCAGCACCGACGACGTCATCGGCGGCTGGCTCTCCAGTGACAGCGATCTCGAGGCCACCTTCAACCCCGGCATCATCACAGCCATCAAGCGCAATGTCGCGAACACCCCCGTCTTCCAGTCGAATGTGGCCATCTACCGCGGCAACTCCGGCGGCCCGGCCGTCAATCGCGCCGGCGAGGCCATCGGCATCTCCACATGGGGCCGCATGGATGCCGAGTCGATCAAGTTTCTCGTGCCGATCAACGTCGCCCGCGGCTTCCTGACCGAGGCCAGGGTGCAGGTCAATGTGGAAGGCGAATTCGATCGTCACTACCGCGCGTCGCTCGAGGCCGCGCAGGACGGCAAGTGGACGGTTGCGTCGACGGAGCTGGCCAGTGCCAACAACCTCTTCCCGAGCTCTCCCGATCTGATCCGCTTCCGGCACGACACCGATCGCGCCCTGCAATCCATGCCGCTCTGGCGCAAACATCCCGTGGCTACGGCCAGCGCCGGTGGAGCGTTGGCGGCTCTGGTCCTGGCCCTGACGATTCCGCGCGTCCGCAGGCCGCGGATCCACGCCGACATGCTCAAGGTGACGACCGAGCGCGTCATCTCGCCGGCCAGCGCACCGGCCGGAACGCCCCTGATGCTCGGGAAGTTCACGATCCTCAACGGCCCGCGCGCCGGCGAACGACTTGGCCTCGGCGGTTCCGGCATCCGCCTGGGACGGGAATCGGCAATGTGTGAGATCGTATTGGAGAACCCGAAGGTCTCCAGGCTGCATGCGGAAGTGGTCTCGATCGACGGCAAAGTGCTGCTGATCGACCGGAATTCGTCGAATGGGACGTACGTGAACGACCAGAAGATCGACAAGCGGTTCCTGAAGGACGGCGACATCATCTACTTCGGCGGTCGCAACGCGGTTGCGGTCGCCTTCCATGCGTGAGGCATTGAAACGTGGCTGACAAGCGGTGTGAGAACGGGCATTTCATCGACGAGAGCTGGGACCTCTGTCCGTACTGCCCCGCCGAAAGCGCCGATCCCGAGGTGCCCGTCGTGCGCCCGACAAGGTTTGGCCCCGTGGAAGGGCAGCGCCCGGTCGCGGTGCCTCCGGAGCCACCGCGCCGCCCGACCTTTGTGCCGCCGCCTCCGACGACGGCTCGCCGCGATGCCGCGGTCGCGGTCGAATCCGAGCCGGTGGATCGCACCGTGGCCATCCAGAAGCTCGATCCGCTGGCCCAGCCGAAGCGCTACGTCGTCGGCTGGCTGATCGGCCTCAACGGCGCGGCGCGGGGCGAGTCGTTCCCCATACGCATCGGACGCAACGTCGTCGGGCGCGACAGGCGGTCGGACATCGTCGTCAACGACGACCAGGTGTCGTCCCATCACGCCGACCTCGTCTTTCGCCCCGAGGAACGGCGCTTCATCCTCATGGATCACAACTCCACCAACGGCACGTACGTCAACGATGCGGAGATCGAACCGCGGCGCGATCTGGCCACGAACGACGTCGTCCGCGTCGGCTCGCACAAGTTTCTTTTCATGCCGCTGTGTAACGAAGGCTTCTACTGGGATGAAGAGGGCGTTCTGAAATGATCGGCCAGGTCATCGGCAACTACCGCATCGAGCGCGAGCTCGGAGAAGGCGGGATGAGCCACGTCTACGTTGGCCGGACGATCGCCCGAAACGACATCCTCCCCGAGGGCTATGTCGTCGTTCTCAAGATCATGAGCGACGAGCTGGCCGGCGAAGTGACGGCCAGAAAGCGCTTCGTGAAGGAAGCGCACATCCTCGAAAAGCTGCGCCACCGCTACATCACGCGCTTCTACGAATTCATCAACAACATGGACCATGCCGTTCTGGTCATGGAGCTGGTTGAGGGGACGCCGGTCGACGTGCTCCTCACCGAGCGCGGCGCGCTCCCGATCGCCGACGCCATTCAGACCGCGCAGTGTCTTCTCGAAGCGCTGGTCTACGCGCACGGGAAAGGCATCGTTCACCGCGACATCAAACCGGCGAACCTGATCCGTGAGAACGCCGGCGTTGTCAAGGTCACCGACTTCGGAATCGCCAAGATCAAGGAAGGCGGAACGGGCAGCGGACAGACGGTGCTGACGAAGTCCGGCTTTCTCCTCGGCACGCCGCACTACATGTCTCCCGAGCAGATCCGTGAGCCCAAGGATGCCGGAGCCAAGAGCGACGTCTACTCTTCCGGCGTGGTGTTGTACGAGATGCTGACCGGCGCACTGCCGTTCAACAGCCGGTCGCTCCCGAAGCTCATCGACGCCATCTATCGCGGCGAGAAGCAGGCTTTGCGCGCGCTGCGGCCGGACATCGACGCCGAGCTCGAGGCGATCGTGTTGCGGGCCATGCATCCCCGGATGGATCAGCGCTACGAGTCGGCGCGGCAGTTCTTCGAGGCTCTCGAGGAGTACAACCTCCGCCCGGGTTATACGCCGACGATCCGCCCCATCCCCGCGATGGCGGCGAACGCGGCGGCGGCGCAGCGCTGGCAACTCGTGCACGTCAAGCCGGAAGCGAATGAGAAGCATGCCCTGCAGGGCGACAGCATCATGGTGGGACGCGACCGCACCTGTTCGGTCGTGCTCGCCCACCCGGCCGTCTCGCGCCGCCACGCCCGCATCACGATGAACGGCGGGTCCTGTACGCTCGAAGACCTGAAGTCGGCCAATGGTACGTATGTCAACAACACGCGCATCGACAAGGCTGTGTTGAAGCCGGGAGACGTCGTGCGCTTCGGAGCGGATCCGGCGTGTAGTTATGTTTTGAGAAGTCAGTAGATTAGTGGATGGGGAGTGGGGAGTGGGGAGTGGAAGAGCACGAAGCCAACTGCTCCCACCCCCCACCCCCCACTCCCGAGATCTAATCCACTACGGGGAAAGCCATGAGCCAACTCAACTGCCTCCGCTGTAAACAGCCCATCGACATCAACCTCGAGCAGTGCCCTTCCTGCGGCGAGCGGGTGACGGTGTTCCAGCGCACGTATTCGACGAAGCTGCTCGACGGCAAGTACCAGATCCTGGACCGCCTCGGCATCGGCGGGATGGGCGAGATCTTCAAAGTCCGTCACATTCATCTCAACGAGCTTCGCGTCATCAAGATCATGCGGCCCAACGTCGCCGCCGACGATCAGGGCATGCAGCGCTTCCTCCAGGAGGCGCGCACCTCAACGATGATCAAGCACAAGAACCTGGCCATGCTCTACGACTTCGCTCAGCTCGACGACGGCTCCTACTACATGGTGTGGGAGTTCATCGACGGAACGAACATCCAGAAATGGATCGGGCAGAACGGTCCGATGCCGGCCCGGCTGGCCATCGAGATCTCCATCCAGGCCTTGAGCGGCCTCGAGCACCTCCACTCCATGGGCCTCATCCATCGCGACATCTCGCCCGAAAACATCATGCTGTCGCAGGACCATCACGGGAAACTGGCCGTGAAGGTCATCGACTTCGGCATCGCCAAACAGCTCGCCGAGGGAGAGGGTGGGCAGGGACTGACGCAGACGGGCATGTTCCTCGGGAAGCTGAAGTACGCATCGCCCGAACAGGCTGGCTTTCTGAAAGAGGGCGAGCATCTCGACCCGCGCTCGGACCTCTACTCATTCGGCATCGTCATGTACGAGATGCTGGCCGGCCGCGCGCCCTTCCAGGCCACCAATCCGCACGGCTACATTCTCAAACACGTCACCGAGAAGCCGATGGCGATTCACGAGCTGAACCCAGCCGTGAAGGTGCCGGCGCAGCTCGAGTCGGTGATCATGAAGTCGCTCGAGAAGAACCGCGATCACCGCTACGCCACGGCGGCGGACTTCGAACACGCCCTGGAAGCGATTCGCAATACGGTGGCGCCCGACGCGAAGTACGGCCTCGGCGAGCGGATGATCACTCTCTCCGGCGCCCAGACGCTGGCCGAGCTTCCGAAGTTCACGACCGGCCCGTCGGGAACCTTCAGCGGCCAGCAGGGCACACAGCAGACGATGAGCGGCCAGCCCACTCAGGCCGCATCGATGTCGAGCCAGCGTACCGGCCCGACCGGAACGAAGATCGGGAGCGACGAAGCGACGATCATGGAGCGCAATCTCGGGCCGACGGGGACGATGCCGGGCGCACAGGGAACCCGCGCGGGCAGCGACGAGGCCACGGTGATGGAGCGCTTCCCGTCGCAGGCTGCGCCCACGGCCGCCGAACAGAAGTGGAGCGGTCCGGGCGCTGCCGAACCGACCATGATCGAGCGCCAGATCTCGCCCGACTCGTTCGCACCCAAGAAGAGCAATACGGCGATGATGATGGGCATCGCCGCGGCGATCGTGATCATCCTCGGCGTCGGAGGTTATTTCGTCTGGAAGAACAAACAGACGACCGCGCCGACGGTCGCAGCCAGCACCACCAGCGTTACCACGACCGCTCTGACATCCACCGCGCCTGTCCCGGCCGGACAGGGCGTCCTTCTCCTCTCCGCCTCGCCCTGGGGCAATCTGGAGAAGATCGTCGACGACAAAGGGAAGTCGATCAATGTGACGGATGACGAACGCTCGACGCCGACACGCATCAATCTCGACCCCGGCCAGTACGCGGTCACCGTGGCCGGCCCGAACGGTAAGACACAGACGATGAACATCCAGGTCGAGGCGGGCAAGCCGACGAAGAGGCTCTTCGACCTCGGAAACGTGAACTACGACGAGCTCGAAAAGGAAGTCGCGAAACCATGAGATCCGTGCGCACCGTCACGATCGGATTTGCCCTGCTGCTCGCCGCCGGCGCGGCCGTGGCATCGTGGTACGACGATTACGACGCCGGCATCAACGCCGCCAGGAGCGGCCAGTGGGCCCTGGTCATTCAGAAGATGTCGGCCGCCATCAAAGGCAGTCCCAAAGAGAACGACAAGGCGCGGACCTACGGCGCGATCTTCATCAGCTATCACCCCTATTACTACCGCGCCGTGGCGTACCTGAACACCGGGAAATACGAGCAGGCGGTCGCCGACCTCGAGCAGGCCAGCGGCCCAGGCGAGGAAAACCTCGGCTCGATCGAGACGCTCATGGCGCGCGCGAAGAGCAAGCTCGCGGCAGCCAGCACACCGCCGCCCCAGCCGCAGCCGCAACCCCAGCCGACGCCTCAGCCGGCCGCGCCCACGCCGCGCACTCCGGTTCCCGTGCCGGTGCAGCCGGTGGCACCGGCGATCGATCCCGCTCTTCGCCAGCAGGCGGCGACTGCCATCAATCAGGCCAAAGTCCGCCTCGCCGCCGCGCAGCAACGGAAAGCCGGGAACACACCGCAGTACGGGCAAGCCACACAAGCATTGACCGATGCGCTTACCCGCAGCGCCAGCGCTAGATCGAACGACGACCTGAACGCCGCCATCACCTCGGCCAACAACGCCGCCACGATCGCCGACCTGGCGCCCGCCCCGGGCGCCCCCGTCCCACAGCCCACGGCCATCCCGACGCGTCCGACGCAGGCGAGCAACGCCGTTCTGGCCGATGCGTCGCGCCGCGTGCGCGATGCGCTGGAGAGTTACTTCCGAGGCGACTTCGACGACGCCGCGACGAAGTTCCGGACGCTCTCCCACGACATGCCCAACAACGGCTACATCTGGGCCTTTCTGGGCGCGTCGCAGTACTCCCAGTACGCCTTCGAGGCCGACGACAGCTACAAGGAGCAGGCCATGGTGTCCTTCCGGAAGGCAAAGCAGCTTCGCAAGTGGAACGGCGGTCTTCCGGAACGGTACTTCTCGAAACGCATCCGCAAGATCTTCGACAGCGCGAGTTAGGCCGGGCGGGTACGGCCGGCGGCGTTGGTTGCCAAAGGCTCGGCATCTTGCGGCATCGCAAACATCCTTTGCGGCATCGCAAACATCCTTTGCGGCATCGCAAACGTTCTTTGCGCCATCGCAAGCATCCTTTGCGGCATCGCAAACGTTCTTTGCGGCATCGCAAACATTCTTTGCGGCATCGCAAGCATCCTTTGCGGCATCGCAAACGTTCTTTGCGGCATCGCAAACATCCTTTGCGGCATCGCAAACATCCTTTGCGGCATCGCAAACGTCCTTTGCGGCATCGCAAACGTTCTTTGCGGCATCGCAAACATTCTTTGCGGCATCGCAAACATTCTTTGCGGCATCGCAATCCGTTTTTGGTGGTTTTCGTTCGAAAAGTACGCAAACGTGCCAAAAATGGTGAGTTTTGGAATCACCGAGCGAGACACCCCAGCGGATCGGCGCGAACCGACTGGCCCCCGGCTTCGAGCAGCACCGCACCGATCAAACCCCGAAGATCATGCGAATCGGCGCAAGCCCACCGCCGCCAGGATTGCGGCGAGAGCAATCAGCAGGAGGTTCATCGCCGTCACCACGGCGTTGTTTCATCACTGAACGACCGGCATTGCTTGAGGCAATGCTGCGCGAACGCAGCGATGAGGAAACGCGCTGCTGCTGATCCGTGAAGTGACGGGTCGGGGGGAATTGCCTGAACACCGCCGCCGAGCCGGCAGCGGTCCAGCCGGCGGGCCGCCTGGCGGGCCGCCGGCGCTACAACGGCCGTCGCAGTCTTCGGATCTCTGCCACGAGCTGGTCCCTAGCGCTCGTTCCCTTCTGTACGCATGCGGCAACCTTTGACTGCAGCTCGCGCCTGTCGTCGGGTGAGATCTCCTTCGATGTCAGGACGAGGATGGGGATGTGGGCGGTGGAGGGGTTGTCTTTCAGCATGCCCGCTACTTCGAAACCGCTCATGCCGGGCATCATGAGGTCGAGGATGATGACGTCGGGCGCGTTCTTCTTTGCGGCGGCGACGCCGCTCTCGCCGTTGAATGCGCTCTCGATCGTGTAGCCGAGGGGTGTGAGGTCCTCGCCGAGGAGCTCGTGGACCGAGGGATCGTCGTCGATGAGCAAGAGGCGGGTCTTCGATTCGCCGGAGGCCGTCAGTTGGCGGACGCGGTCGAGCAGGCGATCGCGGTCGACGGGCTTGACGAAGTAGTCGTCGGCGCCGAGTGCAACGCCGAGATCGCGCTCGTCGACGCGGGAAATGATCACGACCGGGATGTCGCGTGTCGCGGCGTCGCTCTTCAGCGTCTTCAGCACCTCCCAGCCGTCGACACCGGGGAGGACGAGATCGAGCGTGATGGCGATGGGACGCGTTTCGCGCGCCAGGCGGATGGCCTCGTCGCCGTGGCGGGCGCGGACGGAGACGTAGCCCGCCGAGCTGAGGGCGGTCGAGATCAGTTCGTAGGCGTGCGCGTCGTCCTCCACGACCAGCACGCGCTCCGAGGGCTGCCCGGCCGGCACGATCTCGGGGGTGCGGTTAACGACGGCGGCGCGCGAATGCACGGGGAGCGAGAAGGAGAACGTGCTCCCCTTGCCGGGGGCGCTGTCGACGCGCACCCAGCCGCCCTGAAGCTGGACGAACTTCTTCACCAACGCCAGCCCGAGCCCGGTGCCGCCGAACTCGCGGCGCGCCGTGCCGTCGATCTGCCGGAACTCCTCGAAGATCACGTCGTGATTCTCCGGCTCGATGCCGATGCCCTGATCGCGCACGGAAATGGTGATCGTGCCGTCGTCGGGGGTGTCGCCGAGGTGGATCACGCTGATCGAGATCGGGGCCTCCGGCGGAGCGAACTTCATGGCATTCGAAAGAAGGTTGTAGAGGATCTGCTTGAACTTGGCGAGGTCGGTCTCGATCGGCGGAAGGTTGGGATCGGCCTCGATGATGAACGACGGCATGGTCGTTCGCGCCATCCCGCGCATGACCAGGCAGACGCTCTCGATGACCGGCCTGACCGGGAACGTCTCCGCGTAGATCTCCATTTTGCCGGCCTCGATCTTCGAGAGGTCGAGGATGTCGTTGATGATGCCGAGGAGGTGTTGGCCTGAGGTCAGGATGTGGCGGAGGAAGCCGACGTGCTTCGGCTCGAGCGTGTTGCTGAGCCGCTCGATCAGGATCTCGGAGAAGCCGATGATGGAGTTCATCGGCGTGCGCAGCTCGTGGCTCATGTTCGCCAGGAACTGGCTCTTCAGGCGATCGGCTTCCTGGAGGCGGCGGCTCGCTTCTTCCAGCTCCTTCCCGCGCGCTTGCAGCTCTTCCGTGAGGCGCGTGAGCTCGGCCAGCTCGCGCGCCTTCTCGTTCTTGAGCTCGCGGATGAGCAGCCGTTTCTGCTGCAGGTTGGCGATGCCGGCCAGGAAAAAGAACGAGGCGCCCGAGAGGAAGAGCATCCGCGTGAAGGCAAGGAGCATCACGTCATTGACGAATGTCGTCTGGCCCATGACCACGAGCACCGCGATGTAGGCGACCACGTTGACGGCGCTGACCAGATATGAGGCCCTCTTGCCGACCGCAAAGGCCGTCGAGGCGGCGGTGGTGAGATACCAGATGAACCAGGGGCTGGCCGCGCCGCCCGTGGCATAGACGACGAGGGTGACCAGAACGATGTCGGTGGCGATCCAGATCGGGTTGAGGATGCGCCGGTCAATTCCCCGGCGGAAAAGCGTGTACATCACAACGGAACACAGCAGGAAAAGCAGCACGACTGCGATGCTGACCTTCATGTTGAGAGCGAACACGCCGAGCGCATGTGCGGCCAATACGGTCAGGATGGCCGCGGTGTAGACGAGCGCATGGCTCTTCTGCACGGCGAGATCGAAACGGAGAACGCTCTCGCGATCGGACGGCATGGGGATGGAGAAGTGTACGCCCGGAACTACCGCGACTGATCGAGGACGCGCGTGCGCGGGAGGGCCTGACCGGTGGTGATGCCGTCGAGCGTGACGCCGAGGAAGGCGATGCACATCTCATCCGTGGTCTGCTCGCCCCAGGAGACGGCTTTCGGCGGGACGTTCGGATTGCGCCAGTTGTCTTCCGAGTTGTCGTAGGCCGCGACGAGCGACAGCTTCGTTCCGAAGGGAATCGTCACCGGGTTGTTGAATCGGTACATCCCCTGCCAGTTGAAATCCCAGTCGTCGATGTTGACCAGGCAGCTCTGTGTGCCGTCCGGCAGCGTGGCCATCACGTTCATCGTCCGCCCGAGGAGGTGCATGTGCGGGGCGATGAGGTAGAGGTGAACCGGCCAGCTCGCGGTCGCCGAGGCAGTCACTTTGTAGTTCGCATCGTTCGGCGGAATCGTGAACGACTGGTTGATCAGCGGCAGGATGTAGACGAGTTGATCCGGCTTCCGTTTGGCGAAGTAGATTCCGATCTGACTCTGATCGGGGATGGTGGTGATGCCGTGCGGGTGGTAGTGGACCTGCAGCACGACGCGCGATTGCGCCGGAAGCGACAGCGCGACGTTGTCCGGGAGCATCACCGGGCACGCTCCCGGAGCCCACCCGCCCAGCGTCGACGCGCCGAGGTTCGAGGTCGTGAAACCGGGGCCGCCGAAGCAGGTGTAGCCGGGATCCGGGTCAGCGGCGTCCAGCTTTTGCGAGTCGCCGGTTGTGTCGATGTAGGCGATGACGTGGTGCACCGTCTGCCTGTCGCCGGGCTTGATGTCGATGGCCGAGACGTAGGTGTCGGCCGGCAGGTTTGTCGGCATGGGGAAGCAGCGATAGGTGTCGCCTGTAACCGGCGGGGTGTAGGCCTCGGGATAGGAGAGGACGAGATCGGGCTGTCCGAGGGACCAGCCCCCGTCGAAGCTCTTCGCTGGCGGAAGATCGGCGACATTCCCCTCGGGTGCGCCGTTGTCGACCCATTTTGCGATGAGGTCGATCTCGTCCTGCGTGAGAACGCGGGCGTCCGCGAGGTCGCCGCAAGCTGGGGTCGGTTTCCACGGCGGCATCTGCCGGGTCTGCGTCATGTACTTGATGGCGTCAGTGTGCGGTGCGGCGTCGGCGTACGTCATCAGCGAGAACGGCGCGATGTCGCCGGGGTGATGGCACGACTGGCAGCGGTCCTGAAAGACGCGGACGACCTCCTTGCTGAAGGTCGGCCCATCGGTGATCTGCGGCGGCGGCGGATGCAACACCGAGCGCTGCCGTGCCCCAATGAGCGCAATCGCGAGAACGGAGACGAGGACGATGCGGCGCATGGCGAAGGAGTGAACATCATAACGCCGTGTGAGGGAGTGCACGGTGCACGGGATGAGAGGTAGCGCCGCCGGCTCGGCGGCTGGACCGCCAGCGGCTCGCTGGCGCTGTGTCTTACCTTGCCGCCGAGCCGCCGGCGCTACGCCGCTCGCCAGCGTTCCCTCGGTTAGCGTTTGGACTTTTTCTCGTTGTGTTCGACCGCGCCGGCGTCGTAGGCGATCCTGCCGTCGACGATGGTGAGGACGCTCGTCGTCGCCGGCAGCTCATCGGCGGGCACCTTGAAGATGTCCTGCGACAGGATGGCGAGATCGGCGAGCTTTCCGGGGGCGATCGTCCCTTTGTCGTTTTCCATCATCTCGGCGTAGGCAGAGCCGCGCGTATAGGCGTCGACGGCCTCTTCGCGCGTAATCGCTTCGGCGGCATTGCCGGGCATGGTGGTGATGAGCTGAAGGTTCAGGCCCGGGTTCATGGCACCGTCGGAGCCGATGGCGATCGGGATGCCTGCCTTGATCAGCGACCTGGCCGGCATGTAGGGGCCGGCCGGGTAGAGTGGACGCGCGACGATGTGGGCCGGGTTGAGGACGACAATGACGCCGAATTCCTTCGCCAGGGCGATGAGATCCGGATGCAGTCCGTCTCCGTGCTCGATCCGCAAACGCTTCTTGCGCCATTCCTCGGGCGGGCCGACCGTGCGCATGGCATCGAACACAGCTGCGGCTGTGCGGTCGCCGGCCACGTGCAGCAGCGTCTGCTCCTTCGAGTCAAACGCTTCCTTCATGATGACTTTCAACTCGTCGGGCGGAAAGTCGAGCTTTCCCATGTGGTCGCCGCCGCCTGGGTATGGCGTCCGGACCGCCGCCCCCTGCTCGACCGGCGTGCCGTCGAGAATCCACTTCGTTCCGTTGATGATCGAGAGCGGCCTCTCGTTCGACAGGGCCGGGAGGTCCGTTCCGTCGCGATCATCGCCGCGAGAGGCAGACTCGCTCACGGGAATGCGGATGATGCGGATGCGGATCGCCGCGGGGCCGTGCCGCTCGACCTTCTCGTAGCGGGAGAGCGACTGCATGGACATGTTCTGGATGGAGGTGATGCCGAGGGCAAGGGCCTGGTCGGAATAGGCCTTGAGCTGATCGATGGCGTCGGCGTCGGAGACGCTGTCGGCCATTCTCCGCTCGACGTCCCACCCCGCGTACTCGAACAGTTTTCCGGTGAGGTGATGGCTTGCGTCGCGCTCGTACCATCCGCCTGCCGGGTCGTCAGTGCTTTCGCGGACGCGGAGAGAGTTCATCGCTTCGCTACTGAGGATTTCTCCATGGCCGGTCCATGACTGAAGCACCACCTTGCGATTTCCCGATGCCTTGTCCAGGGCCTGGGCATTGACGGCCGGATCGGCGAGCGCCTTCGGTCCGATCGTGCCGAAGATCCAGAAGTCGCCGGGGGTCTCTTCCGTCCCGTTTACGATTCCCGCGTAGACCAGCGCCCAGGTCGGATCGTGATCCAGCGACAGAATGAAGCCCTCGGGACGCGGTCCGTGATGGGTGTGCGCGTCGTTGAAACCCGGGATGACGACCCGGCCGCCGGCGTCGATCCGCTTCGTTTTGTCGTCGGCCAGCGCGGTCACCTCGGCGTTCGTCCCCACGGCGACGATGCGGTTGTCGCGAATGGCCACCGCCTCGGCCCATCGGTGTGCCGGGTCGGCAGTGAAGACTTTGGCGTGATGGATGATCAGGTCGGGCGTATCAGCCGCGAGTGCGAGGTGGGCGAATGCGAAAACGACCGCGGCGAGAAGCGCACGTCTCATGATGGACCCCCGGAGGGGCCCGAAGTGTAGCGCGATCGAAGATCAGATGTTGTCGACGATGACGCGTCCGAACTCGCTCGTGGAGACTTTCGTCGCCCCCTGCATCTGGCGCTCGAGGTCGTAGGTGACTTTCTTCTGCGCGATCGTCTTGGCGATGGAGCGCTCGATGGCATCGGCGGCGTCCCACCAACCCAGGTGGCGGAGCATCATCACCCCCGAGAGGATCAGCGAGCCCGGATTGATCATGTCCTTGTCCGCGTACTTCGGCGCCGTGCCGTGCGTGGCCTCGAAAATGGCCACTTCGTCCGATTCGTTGGAGCCGGGTGCCATGCCGAGCCCGCCCACCTGCGCGGCCAGGGCATCCGAGAGGTAGTCGCCGTTGAGGTTCGTCGTGGCGATGACCGAATACTCCGTCGGCCGCAGCAGCACCTGCTGGAACATCGAGTCGGCGATGCGGTCCTTGATGACGATCCTGCCGCCGGCTCCATCAGGCCCGACCTCGGATTCCGGGATGGTGACGTCGCCGAACTCATCGCGGGCAAGCTGATAGCCCCATTCTTTGAACGCCCCTTCGGTGAACTTCATGATGTTGCCTTTGTGGACGATCGTGACGGATGGGCGTTTCGAGGCGATGGCGAACTGGATGGCCTTGCGCACGAGGCGCTTCGAGCCAAACTCGGAGATCGGCTTGATGCCGATGGCCGAGCCTTCGCGGATCTTCGCGCCGCCGGGGCGCTCGATGGTGTTGAGAAATCCGATGATGCTGCGGGCTCCCTCGGATTCAGCCGGCCACTCGATCCCGGCGTAGACGTCTTCGGTGTTCTCGCGATAGATCACCATGTCGACCTTCCCCGGCTCGCGCACGGGCGAAGGAACGCCTTCGAAGTAGCGAACGGGCCGGACACAGGCGAAGAGGTCGAGGACCTGACGCAGCTTCACGTTGAGGGAGCGGATGCCGCCGCCGACGGGCGTGGAGAGAGGACCTTTGATCGAGACGCGGTACCGGGCCATCGCGTCCAGCGTTTCCTGCGGCAGGTATTCGCCGAGCGTGGCATTGGCCTTGTCGCCGGCCAGTACCTCGTGCCAGTGAAACTTCTTCTTGCCGCCGTAGACCTTGGCCACGGCACCGTCCAGGACGTATCGCGTGGCGCGCCAGATGTCGGGTCCCGTGCCGTCGCCTTCGATGAATGGAATGATCGGATCGTCGGGAACGACGATCTTGCCGTCGCGATAGTCGATGCGGGAGCCGGACTGCGGCTGCGGAATGCGGTCTGTCATAGCGGCGGAGTCTATCGCGAACGTAGGGTGCACTACGGAGTGATGCATCTCACGCCGGCGTGTGCGCTCTCGGCTGGTAGCCTGGATTTCTCACAATCTGAGTGGAATCTCGACGATACACAGTGTCCGCATTCCTCTCAGATGGTGAGAAATGCCGGCTAGGAGAACCAATCCGCAGATTACGCAGATGTACGCAGATGAGTTGCCTTGAATCCGCGTCCGTCTGCGACATCTGCGGATGGCCCTTGCCGCTACTGCAATTTGAAATTCACGGTCACCGTGTAATAAACGTCGATCGGTTCGCCGTGATACGTGGCGGGGCGGAAGTGCCATTGACTTACGGCGTCGCTGGCCGCCTGGCCGAGGCCGTACGGGAGATCCTTGATGATCTCGACGTTGTCGATCGTGCCGTCGCGGCGGACGATGCCGCGGACGACGACCGGTCCCTGAATGTTGGCATGGCGCGCCATCATCGAATAGCGAGGTACGACGCGGTTGGTTTCCTCCGGCTGCGTGCCGCCGGCCGGCACAGCTGAATACACGCCGGCGTTGTCCTCGGCTACATGGACCTGCGCCGGCGGCTCGATTGGCGGCTGCGTCTCGGTCGGAGGGGGTGACGTGGCCATGGCCGTCGACGCCGTCGTGTCGGTGACCGTGGTGTCGGTATGGACTTCGACCTGGCGCGTTCCCGCGGAGCTCACGTCGATGGCGTCGACGTCGGCGTAGGCGATCTGGTTGTCGTGGTCGATGGCGTAGAAGTCGTGATCGCGCGTGTAGACCTTCACCTGCGTCTCGGCCGGCAATTCGCCGATGATCGGGTAGAAGATTCCCGGGCCGGCGTACAACGGCGTTCGGGCGCTGACGAGGGCGCTGAGCGCCGGCAGTTTGCGGATTGCCTCGTATCGCGCCAGGCGCCGCTCCCGCTCGGAAGTGCGCTCGAGCGAATTCCGCTCCGCCCAGCCGGCCATGCCGTCGTCGTCCTGCACCCGCACCCAGGCGCCTCGGTCTTCGAGGACGATGAGCTTCTCGCCACTGACCGCCGTGGCCACGACCGGGGCGTTCGCCGTCGGTTGCGTGCGCATGCGCAGGCGAAGGGTGAGGACGGAGAGTGTCTCCGACGCCGCCGCCGGTGTGTCGGGCTGCTTCCCGCTGCGAAGAATGAGGAGCGCCAGCAGCGCGAAGAAAATCACGCCGAGGACGATGACGACGATGAGTCCGCGCGAGCGCAGAGTTTGAGAGTCAGGCATGGGGTGAAGTAGTGGATTAGTAGATTAGTGGATTAGAGCTCGGTCGATCATTGATCGGAAGCACGATTCTTCTAATCCACTAATCCACTGATCACTAATCTACTTCCTCATCAACATGTACATGATCGCCTTCTGCACGTGCAGGCGGTTCTCGGCCTCGTCATAAATGACCGATTGACCGGAGTCGATGACCTCGGCGGCGACCTCTTCGCCGCGGTGCGCGGGAAGACAGTGCATGAAGATCGCGTCCTTTTTCGCGAAGGACATGACGCGCGCGTCGACCTGCCATCCTTCGAAGTCACGTTGCCGTTTCTGTGCCTCGGCCTCCTGGCCCATGGAGGCCCAGACATCGGTCGCGACCACGTCGGCGTCGCGGACGGCGTCTTCGATCGAGCTCGTGACGGTGACCCTCGTTCCGGCATGGTCGGCGTCCGCCTGTGACTTGGCGACGACCTCGATATCGGGCGCGTATCCCGCGGGCGTAGCGACGGCGATGCTCATGCCGACTTTTGACGCGCCGTACATCAGAGAGTGGGCCATGTTGTTGCCGTCGCCGATGTAGGCGAACTTGCGGCCTTTCAGCTCGCCGAGGTGCTCCCAGGCGGTGAAGTAGTCGCTCATGGCCTGGGTCGGGTGCGAGAGGTCGGTCAGTCCGTTGATGACCGGTACGCTCGCATATTCGGCGAGCTCCGTGACGGTCTTGTGCGCGAAGGTGCGCGCCATGATGCCGTTGACGTAGCGGGAGAGGACCTTGGCCATGTCGTAGATCGGCTCGCCGCGCCCGAGCTGGATGTCGCGCGAAGAAAGAAAGAGCGCGTGGCCGCCGAGCTGGAACATCCCCACCTCGAAGGAGACGCGCGTCCGAGTCGACGATTTCTCGAAGATCATCGCCAGCGTCTGCCCTTTGAGCGCGTCGAGGTACTTGTCCGGATTGGCTTTCATGTCGCGCGCGGTCTCGAAGATCTCGCGAACCTCGGCGGCGTTGTAGTCGTGGATCTCGATAAAGTCTTTGTGTTTCATGTGGGGGGATTGTATGGGAGGGAGTGGGATGTGGGGGGGTGGGGAGTGGGAGCGCGACTTCGAGCATCATCCGCTCTGCGCTTCGTTACACCCCCCATCGCCCTCACGGCGGATTGTTTGGGAGGGAGTGGGATGTGGGGGGTGGGGAGTGGGAGCGCGAGCTGAGCGTCATCCGCTCCGCGCTTCGCTCCCACTCCCCACCCCCCACTCCCCACCCGCCATCGCCTTCACCCGTCTCTCTTCGAGGAGCTTGACCAGGTGCGCGTTGATCTGGATCTCCGCGGCGCCGTGGAGACGGGGATCGAGGCCGGGATAGATCCCTTCGCGCATGGCCGCGACGGAGGTCGCGCCGTCCATCAGGCTGTCGAGCACCTGCTGTTCTCGCGCGAGCCGGTGCGCAATATATTGCTCGATCAGAGTGACGGCGTCTTCGCGGTCAGGGCCGTGCGCGGGAAAGACTCGCTTCGGGTTGTGGGTGAGAAGGCGGCGCAGGGAGGCGATGTAGTCACGCATCGAGCCGTCGGGGGGGAAGATCGTCGTCGTCCCTTCGCCGAGGACCGTGTCGCCCGTGAATAGATCGCCGGCCGTAGTCAGGAAGCAGACATGCTCGCTCGTGTGGCCGGGCGTGGCGATGACCTCCAGGGTTTCATCGTCGACCGCGATCGTCTCGCCATCACTGAGGGGCTGATCGACAAGCGTGTCGTCGAGTACACCGCGCGGCGCGAGGATCCGCGCCCCTGTGACGCGCTTGAGCGGGACCGCCGCCGGCGCGTGATCGTCGTGACGGTGGGTGATCAGGATTGTTCGCAGCTTCGGCATCGCCGCGCGGAGGGCTTCGACGTGCGAGTCGATGGCCGGACCTGGATCGATGACGGCAGTCTCGCCGAGGAGATAGGTTCGTGTGCCGCCTAACGTGAACGGACCGGGATTCGGAGCGGTGAGGGAGCGGATGATCACGGCAGGATGATCTTCTTCCGGCCGCCTTCGACGACGAGCACCGGCCGCGTGGTCGGAATATCCGCTCCTCGGCGAGATGCGAGCAAGTCCTCGGCGGAGGTGAATCCGGAGATGGCTTCGAGGTTCTTCAGCGTCGGGAAGATGATCTGCAGTTTGTCGATGGCCTCGGCCGGAGCGATCCACGCGACCTCGACCGCTTCGACGTTTTCCGCCAAGGCCACGGCGTCGCGGCCGATCACGGCGAGGAAGAAGTAGGTGTCAAACCGCCGGGGAACACCTACCGGCGTGATCCAACGCGAAGTCCAGACCAGGCCGGCGAGGTCGAGCGGCGCGTCGCGAACGAGAGCCGCAAACGTCGTCTGGCCGGCCAGCAGCGCGCGGCGCTTCGATTCCGCATCAGCCGGCGTCGTGCCGAGCCAGATGCCGCTCTCCTCGAAAAGCTCGCGGGCGGCGGCGACGCGCATCGTGCCGAGCTCCGTTCCATCGCCGAGATCGCGGTCAGCCGCGTCGACGGCGCCGCCGGGGAAGACCCATGCATCCGGGACGAATGTCGATTTCGCGTGACGCCGGATCATGAGCACTTCCAGCGGTGAATCGTGCAGCAGAATCACGCTCGCGGCAGGAATGGCCGGCACGTCGGCGGCGTCGCCGGCGCCGCGCGGGAGCTGGCGATCGGAGACATCGTGAGAAGTCGTCATGTCAGCACTTGCCCTGCCACCCGACCCATTCTTCGCCGCCGGGGCCGCGTTCCTTTTTCCAGATGGGGACGGTCTCCTTGATCCGGTCGATCATCATCCGGCAGGCCTCGAAGGCCTCGGCTCGGTGTGGTGATGCGGCGACGATGGCGATCGACGTGTCGCCGACCACGAGATGACCGAGCCGATGGACAACGGCCAACGCGACGCCGGCGAATGCGCGGCCCACTTCATCGACGATTTTCGCGATCTCCTTCTCCGCCATCGGCCGATAGGCATCGTAGAAAATCGACTCGACCGCTCTCCCCTCGTGGTGATTGCGGACGACGCCTTCGAACAGCACGTACGCGCCGTCGGAAGGGCGCATGACGCTCTTTACCATGGCGGCGCCGTCGATTGGATCATCGGTCAGGTAAGAGATGGGTCACCTCGGGTCGCATGATAGGACAGGGACGGTGGTGGTTGTCGGTTGTCGGTGGTCAGTTGTCAGCAGTCAATGCCAGAACCACTCTGACAACCGACAACCGATAACCCGATAACTGACAACCCGCACCAGCCCCTCGCCAGTTGTCACTACTTCCCGTACACTCATCCCCGATGGCTTCCTATGACTGTTCGAAATGTCCGGCGTACTGCTGCAGCTACGACAAGATTGTCGTCAACAAACGAGACCTCAATCGCTTGGCAAAGCATTTCGACGTCGATCCGGAGATTGCCCGCAAACGCTTCACGAAAACGGTTGGAAAGGAACAGGTTCTTCGTCACCAGAAGGACAAGATCTACGGCAGCGTCTGCATGTTTCTCGATACCAAGGCGCGCCGCTGCACGATCTACAACGCCCGCCCGGGCGTCTGCCGCGAGTATCCCGAATTCTCCCGTTGCGGCTACTACGACTTCCTCAAGTGGGAGCGGATTCAGCAGCAGGATGAGGAGTTCGTGCCTCTGAAGAAGGCGTAGCCTCGAAATGTGGTGCAACTAGTTATTTGTTCATGATCCGCATGAGCCGGCTACTCATCTGCGTCGCGGTCGCTCTCGTCGCCCTCCCGGCGTTCGCGCAGAGCATGGTTACGCCCGAGACGATGTCCGAGTCGATCAACGTCGGCTACGTGATGATCCCGTTCACGGTCATCGGCGATCATGGAAAGCCGATTACCGACCTGCGTGGCGCCGAGGTCGATCTGATGGTCGATGGCTCACCGGTCCATAGTGACATGTTCGAGAAGTCAGAAAACGCGCCGGTCTCGTTCACGATCCTGCTGGACGGCTCCGGCTCGATGGCGCTGGCGGGGAAGATGGATTCGGCGCGGGCTGCCATCGGCGCGCTCATCGCTCACCATCGCCCCGGCGACGATTTCGCGCTCTATGTCTTCGCCGAGTCCCAGGCTCGGGAGCTCGTACCGTTTACCGAGAAACCCGCCGACATCACGCGCGCGCTGGCCACCGTCGTTCCCTACGGCAAGACCGCGTTTTTCGACGCTCTGGCGACGATGCCGGAGCGAAGCCGGCTCGGCCGCAATGCCTCTCGAGCCATCATTCTGCTCAGCGATGGCATCGACAATGCTTCGTCCATCACCCGAGGCGCGCTGGCCCAGCAGCTTCAGGGCATCTCGGTACCGATCTACTCCCTGGGGCTGCGTGAACCTGTCGTGCCGATGGATAGCACGAAGCGTCCGCGAGAGGATCTCTCGGACATCGGCTTGCTGAACGAAGTGGCCTCGCTCACGGGCGGAAAGCTGTACCTTGGCAACACGCCCCAGCAGATCGCGGAAGCCGTTTCTCACATCGAAGAGGATCTCCGCGCGCAGTACCTCATCGGGTTCGCGCCCACGGGAAAGGGTGGGGTAAAGTACCGGACGATCACACTCAAGCTCAACGGCCGCGCGCGCGCGGTCCGGGTCCGCGCTGGATACCTCGGCACCGAACCTCCCCTGGTCGCCGCCCGAAACAAACAGACGGAAAGGAAGAAAAGTTGATGACGCAGAAGATTGGATTCCGCATCCTCGCGGCCACGGCTCTGGCCGCTACACTCGGCGCGTGCGCCACCTCGAAGACGGTCGATCAGAAGATCGCCGAGGCGCAGGCGCAGACGAGCAAAAAGATCGAGTCGGTGGAAGGGCAGGTCGAGGACCTGCAGACCAAACAGAAGGCGACGGATACGCACCTGTCGCAGACCGACGCACAGCTCGCGGAACTAAGCCAGGAGGCGAAGGACGCCCTCAAGCGCGCTCAGGACGCGGGTGTTCTGGCCAAAGGAAAGGTCGTTTTCCAGGAGACGTTCAAGGAAGACCGCGTGAAGTTCAAGATCAACAAGTACGACCTGGACAAGAACGCGCAGACAGCTCTCGATGACTTCGCCGGCAAGGTGAAGGCACTCAACGAGCAGTACTACATCGAAATCCAGGGCCACACCGACGATACAGGCGGCCGCAAGCTGAACGACGAGCTCGGCGAACGCCGCGCAGACGAAGTGCGACGCTATCTTTCCCGCACCGCCCAGCTCCCGCTCAATCGCATGTCAACGATCTCCTACGGAGATACGCTCCCCGTGGCGCCGAACAAGACGAAGAAGGGACGGGCGGAGAACCGGCGGGTTGTGATCGTGGTGCTCGAGTAACCATTTTCACGCGGAGACGCGGAGACGCGGAGAAAGACTCCCCGTTCTTGGCGTCTCCGCGTGAGGCTCACTCGAAGGTCGCCACAACCGGCGCGTGGTCGCTCGTCCCGATCTCGCGATATGACGGGCAGGAGACGGCTTTCTCCGCCATTGACTCGCTGGCCAGCACATAGTCGAGGCGCCAGCCGATGTTGCGCTGGCGCAGGTTGCGCCACGGCGCCCACCAGGTGAAGTAGTCCTCCGCGTCGGGATAAAGCTTCCGTCCGACGTCGACGAGCCCCTCGGCGATCATCGCTTCGAGCAAGTCGCGCTCCTCGGGGCGCTGACCGATGATGTTGGGCTTCCGCTCCTTCGGGTGGACGTCCATGTCGGTTCGGGCCACGTTGTAGTCGCCGCAGATGACGAGCTTGAATCCCAGTTCACGCTGTGCCCGGGCGTACCCGATGAGCGATTTCATGAACGCGACTTTGGCGGCGTAGTCTTTGCCCCCGTTCGGAACGTAGACGGAGGCAAAAACGGTATCGCCGGCCCGAGCTTCGACGATGCGCGTCTCATGGTCGAACTGCGGGTGCGTGAAGTTCGGCTCCTCGGGGAAAGTCTCGCGGCGCATGTGCAGCGCCACACCAGAGTACGCCGCCGCGCCGTGCCAGTAACACCAATACCCGCTCAGGTTGCAGATCGATTCGGGGACCTGGGCTGGAGAGGCTTTGATCTCTTGCAGACAAACGACGTCCGGTTGTTCGCTCCCAACCCACTCCAGAAACTGCGTCTGGCGGGCACGAATCCCATTCACATTCCAAGTGGCGATTTTCATGTGGTGATTCTAGGGGAGTGGGGGTGGGGAGTGGGGTGTGGGAGATCAGGCGACACTCGGGGCCTCGGTCGCTCCCACCCCCTACTCCCCACTCCCCACCCCCCTCAGTCCGGATCTCCGGTATCGAAGAGCACCTTCCAGGAGCCGGTCGGTTGCTTCTCCCAGACCGTGATGTACGCGCCGTCGCGCTCCTTCCCCTTGAAAACCGAGTGGTAGCGGCCCCACGTGTAACCGAGTTTCCCGCCACGCGAAAGCTCCGCCCGCATGGGCTCCCACGCCAGCGTGAATCCGCTCTCAAATGCGGTGCCATGTTTTTCCCGATTTCCTCCGGACCCATGAGCCATTGGCCGGCGTTGGCCGGCTTGCCGGCGCCCGGCGCCATGTACTCCTCCCAGGCAAGGGCGCCCCGAGCCGCCGATTGTTTCGCGAATTCGCGATCGAGCTTCAGCAGGAACTCGGCGTTCGGATCGGTTTGCGTGGTGGTCGCGCACGACGCGAGAAACAGGAGAGCGATTAACGCGAATCGTTTCATTGCCATCGGAAGACCTTTACCCCGATTATGAATGTGACACCGCCCCACACCGCGAGCAGCGCCAGTTGTGGACCAATCTGCCGGAGGTTGGCGGCGTCGTTGATGACCGCGCGCAACGCGTCGTTCAACAACGTCAGCGGCAGAAGACGGATGATCGGTTTCACCGACTCCGGGAAGCGCTCGTACGAAAAGAAGACCCCGGAGCAGAGCCACATGGGCATCATGATCAGGTTCATGAGGCCGCTCACCGCCTCGATCGTCTTCGCGCGCGACGCCGTCAGAAGGCCCAGACCCGAGAAGGCGAAACCGCCGACGATGCAGAGAATCGCCAGCAACGCCAACGAACCGTTCACACGCACGCCGAAAATGAGCCAGCCGAAGGCGACCAGAACCGATACCTCGATCGAGAGCCATATGAGCCGGGACAGAAACTGCGCGAGCAGGTAATCGGTCTTCCGCATCGGTGTGGCCACGAGGCGCTTGAGCAGCTTCCTCATCCGGGCGTTCGCGATCGTGAACCCCATGCTCCACATCCCGGTCCCCATGAGGTTCATGCCCAGAAGACCGGGGATCAGAAAGTCGATGTAGCGTGCTCCCTGCTCCTGAACGTGCTCGTCGCGCGAGGCGATCACGTCGCGCCGGCCGGCTGCGCTCTGCAGCGCAGCATCAGCTTCCTTGCGCGTGCTCAGCGCGTCGGGGCGCGTGGCATCGAAGCGATAGACAACGGTGTTCGATCCTGCCAATCCCTCGACCAGAATCAACACCTTGCCTCGTCTCAGCGCGTCGCGGGCCTCCTGCTCGTTCATGAGGCGAGGCGCTAACGAGGGCGATTTCCGCAGCGCCGCCACTCGCTGCTCGGCATTGGGGCCTGCCACGACTCCGACCGGCACGCGGTCGGGCGCCTTCTCGCGGAAGGCGAACCCGAGGGAAAGGGCCAGGATAAGCGGAAAGCCGAAGACCCAGAACATCGCCTCTTTCTCACGAAGGAACTCTTTCGTGCGCGTCGAGGCCAGTTCGATGATGGGGGGCCGGATGCGCGTCATGGGTGTGCTCCAACATGTTCCGTTCTAGCCATCGCGGAGCGCCCTTCCAGTTAGCGAGACGAAAAGGTCCTCGAGGGTCGCCTCATGCGTTGAGAGTGATACGAGCTTCGCGTCGTGCTCCTCGACCGCGTTGATCAGCTTCGGCACGGCCTCGGCCAGGGAGTGAACCCGCATCAACCAGCCATCGCGATGTTGCGTGACGCCGGCGCAGCCATCGATGGCTTCGACAACGACCTGCTCGAGGCGCGGCTCACTCGTGAACTCGATGACGTTGCGCGCATTGAGCTTGGCGATCAGATCGGCCGGCGTGCCGAGGGCGATGAGTTGGCCATGATCGACGATCGCCACGCGGTCGCAGAGCCGTTGCGCTTCTTCCATGTAATGCGTCGTCAGGAGGACTGTTCCTCCCTTTTGCCGGAAGCGTTGCACGATGTCCCACAACTGCAGGCGGCTTTGCGGATCGAGTCCTGTAGTGGGTTCGTCGAGGAAGAGAACGTCGGGATTACCGATCAGCGCGCAAGCAACAGCGAGGCGTTGCCGCTGACCGCCGGAGAGCTTGCCCACTCGCGCATCGCGCTTCTCGTCGAGCGAGAGATCGCGCAGCAAATCATCCGGGTCGGGACCGGATCGGTAGAACGACCGAAAGAGCCGCAGCGTCTCAAAGACGGTGAGCTTGTCGGTGAGCTGTGTTTCCTGCAGCGAGATTCCGATGCGCTCGCGCAGCTCGTGCTCGTTCTTGCGCCACGTGAGCCCGAGGACCTCAACGTCGCCGGAATCAGGCCTGGTCAGCCCTTCGAGAATCTCGATCGTGGTCGTCTTGCCCGCGCCGTTCGGACCGAGAAGACCGAAACACTCGCCGTTCTCGACAGACAGATCGAGCCCGTCCACCGCCTTCACGTCGGCGAAATACTTGCGCAGGTTGCGGCAGGAGATGACGTCCGGCATCAGATCCGAAACGATACACTCACACCGATATGCACGCCATCGTGTTCGATCATCCCGGGGACGAATCCGTCCTGCGGATCGGCGAAGTCGAATCGCCTTCGCTCGCGGCGGGTGAATTACGCATCCGCGTGCGGGCCACGGCCGTGAACCGCGCCGATCTTCTGCAGCGCGAGGGCCACTATCCGCCGCCTCCCGGCGCGTCGCCGATCCTCGGGCTGGAATGCGCGGGAGAGGTAATCGAAGTGGGCGCCGGCGTTCGCGGCTGGAGCGCCGGCGACCGCGCCATGGCGCTGCTCGCGGGCGGTGGCTACGCGGACGAGGTCGTCGTCCATCACGGGTCGGCAATCCACGTTCCGGATTCGCTGTCCGACGAAGAGGCCGGCGCAATGCCCGAGGTGTTCTTGACCGCGTACCTCAATGTCTTCGAGCTGGCACGAGCACGAGCGGGTGAGACGCTCCTCGTGCATGGCGGCGGAAGCGGCGTCGGTACCGCCGCGACCACGCTCGGCAAGCTTGCCGGGCTGCGCGTGATCGTCACCGCCGGATCGCGCGAGAAGTGTGAGCGTTGCCTGGCCCACGAGGCCGACATGGCGATCAACTACAACGATGAGGACTTTGTCGAGCGAGCCCGTGGAGCGAATGTCATCCTCGACCATATCGGCGCGCGTTACCTGGCGCGCGATCTTGACTGCCTGGCCGTGGGTGGCCGAATCGTGGTCATCGGTTCGATGGGCGGCCCCGGCACGATCGATCTGAACGTCGGCGCGCTACTCAGCAAACGCCAGCAGATCATCGGTTCCACCCTGCGTGGGCGAGCGTTGGAGGAGAAGGGGGCGATCGTGGCGTCATTCGTGACGCGCTTCGGCGACGACCTTCGCGCGGGTCGGATCAGGCCGGTGATCGATCGCCTGTTTCCGCTGGCTGAGGCCGCTGAGGCGCATCGGGCCATGAAGCAGGATCACTTCGGGAAGATCGGGCTGCGGGTGTGAACGCCTACGCACCACATCGCTTGGCGCTCATGAGCACGCGCGCGATAAGCGGCAGATTGGCGGCGTGATCGGGGAGGTTCGGATCGGCGGTGAGGAGTACCTTCACGGTATCGTCCTGACAGTCGAAGACGGTGAAGCGATCGATGTCAGGGACGCCGGAGCGGGCCAGATCGATGGCGGTGATGCCATCGGCAGACGCGAGGCGGGGATTTGCGCCACGAGCGAGAAGGATCTTCACGACATCCGTGTATCCGTAGCCTGCGGCCATCATCAGCGGCGTCGTTCCGCCTGCCTCGGTGCCGTTCGGATTCGCGCCGGCATCCAGGAGGGTTGTGACTGCGCCGGGCTGTGCTTTATGGATTGCGTGCAGCAGCGGCGTCCATGAGTTGATGGCGGTGTCGCGGAGATTGGGGTCGGCTCCTCGGCTTGTGAGGAGGCGGATGACCGCCACGTTGCCCGCCCGGGCAGCGGCGATCAGGGGCGTGTAGCCGGCCGCGTTCCGCACGTTCGGGTCCAGTCCGCCGTCGAGCATTTGCTTCATCGAGGCAACGTCGCCGCCGGATGTCGATGCCGTGGCTGGTGAGCTCGGGCGGTATTGGCAACCGTTGAGAACGGTGGCGCAGAGGATGAGAAGTGGAAGATGTCGCATGCCACAAGATGCGTCTGCAATGGTTCGATGTCAAGTACTTTGTATTGACGAGTGAAATAGGACTCGTTGCGATCCCGTTTGCCCGTGTCCTAAACGATTCCTTTTGAGGGGAGAACTATGCCCGACCAGAAAGCGCATGAGGTACTTCGGAAGCACAACATCTCGCTCGATGACGTGAAGGAGCGTCGCACGACCCTGCATCATCTTCGCCACATCGTCCACGCCGAAGAGATGCCGTTCGATGTGTTCAAAGCTATCGTCAAAATGCGGCGGTAAGCCGGTGGACTGGTGGATGAGTCGATGAGTGGATTAGTAGATTCGTGGATCAGCCGATCAGGAACCGTTCCGATCGACTGATCCACGAATCTACTAATCCACCACTTCTCCCGAGCTAACACCGCTACAATGTCCGGCTCATTCCGCCCGGGGGGACTCCGACTTTGCCGTTTCGCGACGATGCTCAGCGTTTGATCGACCAAAAGAAATTCGACGAGCTCGAGTCCCTCTGGATGTCGAAGCTCGACAGCGACCCGAGCGACGTCGACTCGTTCATAGCCATTGCAAGGGTGCTCCGCAAATCGGAGCAGCGTACGCAATCCGACACACTTCTTGGTCTTCTCTCCGACACTCTGCTGGAGAAGAAGATGTGGTCGTTGCGGCTGCAGGTGCTGAAGGAGCTGGGGCGCCTTTCCAAACATCCGGCTACGCTGCGTCCGCAGATCGAGCAGGCTCTCAGAGGCGCACACGGCTCCCACAAGAATTTTCAACGCGTCTACGAGTTCGCCGGCTTTACCGACCCGACCAGCAACCCGGTCGAGAAAACGGAGAAGATCGAGACGTGGCTGCGTTACGACGAAGGGGAGATGTACTTCATGGCCGGCCGCGGCGCCGGCATCGTCGTGGAGTTGAACCCCGATCTCGGAATCGCCCGGCTGGACTTCGAGAAGGACAAGCGCGTCCCTGTCCCGATCGGAGCGGCGGCGAAATACCTCGTTCCCCTTCCGGCAGGGCACGTGCTGCGCGAGAAGTTCTCGGACGGGGAGAATCTCCGTGCCGAGGCGAAGAAGTCTCCCTCGCAATTCTTCGCGCGCATCCTGCAGAGTTTCGGCCGCCCCATGCAGATGGCCGAGGTGCGCGATGCCGTGATCGGCATCGTCCCGGAAGAAAAATGGAGCTCTTGGTGGACCGGCGCGCGCAAGAATCCGCAGATCGTCATCAGCGGCAGCGGCGCGAAGGCCACCTATTCGTGGAGCTCGTCGACCGGCGAAGCCGACGAGGCCATCAAACGCGACTTCGATCGCGCCGATCCGAAAGCGAAACTCGACCTGGCGCGCAAACACAGCGCCCGCAGCAAGGATCTGGCGGATTACATCTCGGCGAAACTGGCCGCCGAGGCCGCGCGGCTGGCGCCCAGAGATCCCGCGGCGGCCTGGCAGATCGCCGCGACGCTGGAAACCCTTCCCGGTTCGTACACCGCTCAGCTCGACCCGAGATCACTCATCACCGGAGCGCTGGCCTCGCGGGTCATCGCCGCCGTGAGTGACAAGCCTCTCCGCGAGCGCGCGCTCGGACAGGTGCGGGAAATGCACCCGGAATGGCCGAAGGTCTATAGCGAAGTCTTCTTCCTCGATGAAGAGCCGCGCATCCTTACGCTCATCATCTCCTCGCTCGAAGAGGCCGGGCACAACGAACTGCGCGACCGCCTGATCGATGAGACCCTGCGCTATCCCCGCCGCCATCCGCGTGCCTTCTACTGGTTCGTCAAACAGCTCAACGAACAGGAGACGCTGGCGGAGAAGGCGAACTACAACCTCCTCTTCCAGATCATCGACGCCATCAACTCCGATGAGTTCTCGGCAGTGCGGGCCCGTCTCAAGGACATGTTCGACCACGGTGGTCTGGTGTTGCGAATCATCAGTGGTGTCGACAACGAGGAGCAGGCGCGAAAGCTGGTGGAGACGCTCGACCGCTACGGAGCCATCGAGGAGTATCGCCGCGAGACCGCCAAACATGCGGCGTTGATGAAGTTCCCGCACCTTCGCGAGCCCGAGGCCGAGCCGGTCTACGCCACGGCGAAGATGCTGGAGCAGAAGCGCGCCGAACTGACGAACCTCAAGACTGTCGAGATCCCCGCGAACTCGAGGGCACTGCAGGCGGCCCGCGAGATGGGCGATCTGCGCGAGAACTTCGAGTACAAAGCCGCGCGCGCGCGCGCCGAGTATCTGTCCGCGCGCGTCGGCGAGCTGGCCTCGGAGATCTCGCGGGTGCAGGTGCTGAATCCGGAGCAGGTCGATACCTCGGTCGTCCGCGTCGGTACCAAGGTCGCATTGACGAACGGCGACGTCCGTCGTGAGGTGACGATCCTCGGACCGTGGGAGTCCGCCCCGGAGCACGGCGTCTATTCGAATCAATCGGACGTGGCCAAGGCGCTTCTCGGCCACGCTACCGGAGATCTGGTGACGTTCATGGGGAACGACTACCAGATCGAATCGATTCGGATGTGGGCTGCGTAGCGCTCCTTCAGACCGCGAAACCACAAGACCCCGGCTACAATCGCGGCACTGAATGGACCGTCGTCCCCTCAAGTCCCGTGATCGCGGTTGGGCAAGAGCGCTGGCTTCGCTGCTGGTTCGCTGGCGGATCCGGCCGAACGCAATCTCGATCTTCAGCATCGTCTTTGCTCTCGGTGCCGGCGCGGCATTGATCGCCAGCAGGAACGCCGAAGGGATACCCCGCGTGGGCTTGCTGATCGCCGCGGCCGCTGGCATCCAACTGCGCCTTCTCTGCAACCTGTTCGATGGAATGGTGGCGGTCGAAGGGAAGATGGCCTCGAAGACCGGCGACATTTTCAACGAACTGCCCGATCGCATCGCCGATCCGCTGATCATCGTCTCCGCGGGCTACGCAATCGTTCGCTTCTACACACTCGGTCCGACGCTCGGCTGGTGCGCGGGGCTGTTGGCTGTGATGACAGCCTACGTCCGTGTGCTCGCCGGCTCCGTACGGGCGAAGCAGGACTTTTGCGGGCCGATGGCGAAGCAGCACCGGATGGCCACACTCACGCTCGCGATCATCGTCGATGCCATCGCCGGGTACCTTGGGTTCCGCGACTACACGCTGATGCTGGCGTTGATCATGATCATCGTGGGCACGATCGTCACGATGGTCCGGCGCACGCGCCGCATGGCCGCCGAGCTGGAGTCGCGGTGAGACGTGTCGTCGCCGAGGCGGTCGTCGGAATCGCACGTGTTCTCGCCGGCGGCAATGTGCGGCGCGTCGGTTTCACGCCCGACGAACGGCAGCGGATCTACTTCGCCAACCACGCCAGCCACCTCGACTTCGTCCTCATATGGGCCGCACTCCCTCCGCGCCTCCGGGGGATGACACGTCCGGTGGCAGCCAGGGACTACTGGGATCGGCCCGGCCTTCGCCGGTACCTCGGAGTGAAGGTTTTCAATGCCGTGTTGGTTGAACGGCAGCAGCCGGCACAGCGCGGAGGGGTCGGCGCGACCGTCGGCGCCCAGCAATCCGCGATCGACATCCTCCTCGACGGGCTGGGCGACCGTCACTCGCTGATCCTTTTCCCTGAGGGGACGCGTGGCGACGGATCAACGATTGGTCCTTTCAAGAGTGGACTGTATCGTCTCGGGAAAGCGCGACCGGACGTCGAGCTGATTCCGGCCTACATCAGCAACCTCAATCGCGTGCTGCCGAAGGGCGAGTTTGTGCCCGTGCCGATGCTCGCCTCGGTAAGCTTCGGCGAGCCGATGCGCGTCGGCGAAGACGAGGAAAAGGACGCCTTCCTCGCGCGGGCGCGCAACGCCATTCTGGAGCTGCGTCAATGGTGAACATGATTCGTGACCGTCAGACGATGATGCTCTTCGCCGGCGTGCTCGCGCTGCTCGTCACGGCCACGATCATCGGACAGCTCATGAAGCTGCTGCGGCGCAGCGACGTCGTCGACAACCTCAACGCGCGCATCCGGGCCTGGTGGGTGATGTCCGCGGTTTTCGCTCTGTCGCTTCTCACCGGCGGCCTGGGCTCGGTCATCCTCTTCGCCATGCTGTCGTTCTTCGCGCTGCGCGAATTCATCACGCTCACGCCCACCCGTCCGGCCGACCACTCCGCTCTGTTCTGGGTTTTCTTCATCATCACGCCGGTGCAGTACTACCTCGTGGCCACGCAGTGGTACGGCTTCTTCAGTGTGCTCATTCCGGTGTACGCCTTTCTCTTCATCCCGTCGCGCATCGCCATCTCCGGCGATCCCAACTCTTTCCTGGAGCGAAGCTCGAAGATCCAGTGGGGGCTGATGGTGTGTGTCTACTGCGTCAGCCACGTACCGGCGCTGCTGATGCTGCAGATCCCCGGCTACGCGGGAAAAAACGCCCGCCTGCTGTTCTTCCTGGTCGTGGTCGTTCAGTTGAGCGACGTGCTGCAGTACGTGTGGGGCAAGCTTCTCGGGCGGCACAAGATCTCGCCGGTGATCAGCCCGAGCAAGACGTGGGAAGGGTTCATCGGCGGCATCGTTTCGGCCACGCTCACCGGCACGGCGCTGTGGAAGGTAACGCCATTCACCATGTGGCAGACGATGGGGATGGCCTTCGTCATCACGGTGATGGGGTTTCTGGGCGGCCTGACAATGTCGGCGATCAAGCGTGACCGCGGGGTGAAGGACTGGGGATCAGCCATCCAGGGGCACGGCGGAGTGCTCGACCGGATCGACTCGATCTGCTTCGCCGGACCGATATTTTTTCACTTGACACGCTACTTCTTCACATAAAATGCGCCGCAGTCGAACGTCCCAAGGAGCCAACCCCCGATGACTTACGTGATTGCCGAACCGTGCATAGGTACGAAGGACACCGCGTGTGTCGACGTCTGCCCCGTCGACTGTATCCATCCTCGCAAGGACGAGGCCGGTTTCGCCGAGGACACGATGCTTTACATCGATCCTGAGGTCTGCATCGACTGTGGCGCATGTGAGCCGGCGTGCCCGGTTCAAGCCATCTTCCCCGGGGATCTGGTGCCGGAGCACTGGAAGCAGTACACCCAGATCAATGCCGACTGGTACAAACGAACTTGAATTTTGTGAGCTGGATCACTAAGCTAGGCTCATCGCGGACGTAAACTGACCTTCACAGCAATTGGCCGTCAAGGCAAACAAAGGGGCGTAACGCCCCTTTTTTATTTCTCATTGACAACCGAACAGCCGGTCTATCGAGACCCTTCAGTTACGTGCCCACCTCGGACCCAACCACGGAAGAGCGGGCGAATGGGCGTGCCTCCGTGGACAATTGCTGAAGCTACCTCTCTCTCTCTGCAACGCGTGCCGGAGGGTCTCGATTGAACGGCTGTTCGTGTACGGGGTGTGGGGCGCGGGGTGTAGGGAGTGGGAGCACCAGTTAACTGCTACCCGTTCCTAAACTCCGACCCCCGACCTTTGAGTCCCACCACCCACCCCCTATTTCCCACACCCCACCCCCCATACAATGCGATCATGAGAATCGCATTCATCGGTCTCGGCGCCATGGGTTTCCCGATGGCGCGCCACCTCGCCAAACACCACGACGTCCTCGTGTGGAATCGCACGCGCGAAAAAGCGGAGCGCCACGCCCGGGAGCACGGCACCACGCTCGCGGATGACCTCGCGGAGTGCGCGGGCGCCGAGGTCATCATCACGATGCTCCCGACGAGCGTCGAGGTCGATGTGATCGTCGACAAGCTGCTCGCCTCCACGCACCCCGGAACGCTCTGGATCGACGCCACCAGCGGCGACCCGAATATGAGCAAGAAAACCGCCGGCCGTCTGGCTGAGAAGGGCGTCGCCTTCGTCGATGCCCCCGTTACCGGCGCGACCGTCGGGGCGGAGAACGCCACGCTCACGATCATGATCGGCGGCGAGGCCGCCGACTTCGAGCGCGCACGCGACATCCTGCAGTTTTGTGGCAAGACCATCATCCATGTCGGGCCTGTCGGCTCCGGCCACGCCATCAAAGTGCTGACGAACACGATCATGGGTGCCACGGTCTGGATCACCTCGGAGTGTCTTCTGCTGGCGAAACAGTACGGCATCGACCTGAAGACGGCGCTGGCCGTGACGAACGCCGGAAGCGGCCGCTCCAACGCCTCGGAAAACCTGCTGCCGATTCGCCTCCTCGAGCATAGATGGCCGCTTGTCTTTAAACTCGTACACCACGACAAGGACATCCGCATCGCCGCCTCGATCGCGCATCAACAACACGCCGCGACGCCGATGCTCGCCCTCACGCAGCACCTCTTCTCCGCGTCGCTGAACCAGCTCGGCGATGGCGCCGACTACATCGAGGTAGCGAAGATCGTGGCGTTGATGAACGGTACGAGTTGGGACTGAGGATGCGGTTTCGCGGTCTCGGGGTTGCGCGGTCTCGCAGCCACGTTTGGCATGTCTGAGACTCCAAGACTGCTGAACAGTGAAATCGCGGACCGCGAGACGGCGAAACCGCGAGACCCCGCGACCGCACCTTGCGACCCCCACTCCCAGCTACACTTCCGCTCACCGTGTCACTCCCCGTTGGTACCCGGCTCGGCCCCTATGAGATTGCCGCCTCCATCGGCGTGGGCGGGATGGGGGAGGTCTACCGCGCCAGCGATACACGGCTCTCGCGTCATGTGGCCATCAAGGTGCTCCCGGCGGAGTTCGCGCACGATGCGCAGCTCCGGGCGCGGTTCGAGCGCGAGGCGCGGGCGATCTCCAGCCTGAACCATCCGAACATCTGCATGCTCTTCGACGTCGGGCAGCAGAACGACGTCGAGTACCTCGTCATGGAGTATCTCGACGGCGAGCCGCTGACCGAGCGAATTTCGCGCGGACCGCTGCCGGTCGGCGACGTGCTGCGGTACGGCATCGAGATCGTCGACGCGCTCGACAAAGCGCATCACGCCGGCATCATTCACCGCGACCTCAAGCCGGGCAACGTGGTCCTTACCCGCGGTGGTGCGAAGCTCCTCGACTTCGGCTTGGCCAAGGCGATGGACACCGCTCTCATGGGGTCGACGTCCGTACAAACCACGACGGCATTGCTTCCCGACGAAGCGCTCACCGCCGAGGGGACGCTGGTCGGAACCTTCTGCTACATGGCACCGGAGCAGATCGAATACGCGCGGAGCGATGCACGGAGCGACATCTTCGCCTTCGGCTGCATGCTGTACGAGATGATCACAGGGCGGCGCGCCTTCAACGCCGCCAGCCGCGCTGGCATGATCGCCCAGATCATCGCCAGCGATCCGCCATCGATCGCGACGCTGCGGCCGATGACGCCGTCGTCGCTCGACCGGGTTATCCGCACCTGCCTGGCCAAGGATCCCGAAGACCGCTTTCAGACGGCACACGACGTGATGCTCGCGCTGCAGTGGATCCGCGACGAGCAGTCAAACCCCTCGTCACCACTGCCGTTTGCCCGCGTGCATGAACGCGTATGGCGCGAGCGTGTGGTGTGGGCGTTGGCGCTTGTCGTAGCGATCGGGGCGGCCGTTGGAATTGCATCGTGGGCGCGGCGCGCGATTGCCTCGCTCGACCGGCCGCTGACCGCGGCCATCGTGCCGCCGCGCGGGCTTCGCTTCGTCTTCACCGGCGACTACGCGGGTTCGCCGACGCTCTCGCACGATGGCCGCCGCTTTGCCTTCGTGGCCGCATCAGCCGAAGGCAAGCGGACGCTGTGGGTTCGATCGCTCGACTCCGCCGACCCCCGCGAGATCGAGAGCAGCGACGACGCCATGTTTCCCTTCTGGTCGCCCGACGACCACTCGCTCGGTTTTTTCGCGCACGGAAAGCTCAAGACAGTCGATGCCGCCGGCGGCGTGCCGATCGTGATCGCGAACGCGCCTGATGCCCGCGGCGGATCCTGGAGTAACGACAACGTCATCATCTTTGCGCCCGAAACGAGGGCCGGTCTCTGTCGCGTCGCCGCCAACGGCGGCCCACCGATCGTTTTGACGACTCCCGGCGGAGGGATGACGACGCATCGCTGGCCGCTGTTTCTCCCGGGCGGCAAGTCGTTCCTGTACCTCGCCGCAAACCACTTCGAGCCGGGCTCACGAGCCACCGCCCTTCACTTCCGGTCGCTCGACGGCCGAACGGATCGCGTCGTCGTGCAGACGTTGGCGAACGTCGCCTATGTCGACGGCCGGCTTCTGATGCTGCGTGACGGCACGCTCACCAGCCAATCGTTCGACGTGGAGCGCGGCGTCCTGACCGGTATGCCGTCGATCGTCGAGCAGAATGTCCGCTTCGACGCGTCGACCTGGCACGGCGTGTTCGATGCTGCCGGCCGTACGCTGGTCTACCAGCCCGGCGGCACGGTGCCGGGCACCCATCTGGTTTGGTTCGGACGGGACGGCAAGAATCTCGGCGCGCTGGGTGACGTAGCCAGGTACTACGACCTCAAGCTTTCAACCGACGGCCATCGGCTCGTCACCAACGCCGGCGAGCCAAGCGCGGACATCTGGGTCATCGATGTCGATCGGGACGTCGGCACACGCCTGACGTTCGAGGGCTCGATGAACGAAGCGCCGGTCTGGAGCGTTGACGGAAGCGAGATCATCTACGCGGCGCGCAACGCGCGGGCGGAACTGGCCGCCGTCTATCGCCGCCGCGCCGACGGCAACGGATTGCGCCAGCTTGTGGCGCGCCTCCGCGGCGACGCGGATCCTGGTTCGGTCTCGCCCGATGGGCGATGGGTCGTGATATCGCTCTGGAGGGCAAACGCGAATCCACAGATCTGGGCCGTGCCGCTCGTGCCGGGCCAGCAACCGCGTGCGCTCATCGCCGGCGAATTCGCGGCACACGATCCGCGCATAGCGCCCAACGGCCGTTGGCTCGCCTACACCTCGAGCGAGAGCGGCCGTGACGAGATCTACGTCATCCCCTTCCTCGGTAGCGGAGGAAAGTGGCAGGTATCGACCGGCGGCGGCCACTCCGCGCGCTGGTCACCCGACGGAGCACACGTCGACTATCTCACCACTGACAACACACTCACCGAGGTCGATGTGCAGAGCGGCGGCGGATTCGCCGTGACCGCAACGCGCGCGCGCTTCCGCCTCGACGTCAACCCTGTCTCCTCGTCCGACTACGATCTCACAGCTGACGGCCGCGTCATCGCGAACGGAGGCGAGGCGGATCCGTCGCCGTTGACGGTGGTCGCGAACTGGCGGTGAGGCGATGGTTGGTAAGATGAGACCGTGAAACCGAGCGTCTATGTTGAGACCACGATCATCAGCTACCTTGTTGGTTGGCTGAGCCGCAACGATCTTCAAGTTGCCGCTCACCAGGAGCTTACGAGGCGCTGGTGGGCGACGCGCAAGGGAGAATTCGAGCTGTTTGCGTCTTCGATTGTCATTGACGAGGCCGGAGACGGTGAAGTGGCACTTGCCGCCGAGCGGCTTCGATTCCTGCGCGACGTCAAATTGTTGCAGGTGCCGGCGGAAGCGCACGTCTTGAAGTCCGAACTACTTCGTAGGACGCAGATACCTGCAAAGGCGGAGAACGACGCACTCCACATCGCCGTAGCCGCTGTTCATGGGATGGAGTTCCTGTCTACATGGAATTGCAAACACATCGCGAATGCCGTGACGCTGCCGCTGGTTTACGAAGTCTGCCGCGCAGAGGGCTATGAACCGCCGATTGTGTGCACCCCGTACGAGCTGATGGGAGAAGCGTATGAAGAAGTATGAGGATCCGATCGTGGAAGAGGTTCACCAAACGCGTGCTCGTTTACTTCAGAAATACGGCGGATCGAAAGGCTATGCAGAACATCTGCGTCAGCTCGAGATCGAACTAGCGGATCGGCTCGTAAGTCGTGAGCCGCGGCCTCCCGTCAGGACGCACCGTAAGGTCTCGTAGCGGCACCGTGTGACTGAGAGCCTCTACCTGGCTCGATCGTTGCGCGCGCGCTGTCTCTTGTAGTCATACTTCGGGTCGAACTCCACGGTTCCGAAGAGCTCCAGGATCTTTGCTTGTTTGCGATGCTGGATGTACTCGTGCAGCGCTTCGGTCACCGTCGCCTTCTTCGTGCGCTGGCCGCCGATCCTTTGCGCTTCCTCCAGGAGCCGGTCGTCGATCGCGAGGTTCGTAGCCATAGCCTCATTCTACACATGCCCGTGTGTGGCGTGAGGTGCACTCCACCGGCGGAGATGGTCACAACCGGCTCGTCCGTTTGTGCGTAGAATCCCGCTCGCAATCTGACTGGAGGCAACATTGATGCGCAAGTCTTTCCTCGCATTCCTCGTGCTGCTCCTCGCTCTTCCGCTCGTCGCGGATGAGGGGATGTGGCTTTTCAACCGGACCCCGAACGCGATCTTCAAGCAGCGGTACAACTTCGAACCGACACAGGCGTGGCTCGATCATCTGCAGAAGTCGTCGATCCGATTCAACAGCGGTGGTTCGGGCTCATTCGTCTCGGCCGACGGTCTGGCATTGACCAACCACCACGTAGGCCTCGATTGTCTGGCCAAGATCTCGACGAAGGATCACGACTACGTCACTACCGGCTACTACGCCAAGACACAGGCCGATGAGGTGAAGTGCGTCGACCTCGAGCTGAACGTGCTGCAGTCGATCGAAGACGTAACGAAGCGCGTCAACGCGTCCGTGACGCCCGGCATGACCACCGCCGACGCCCAGGCGGCGCGCCGCTCCGTGATGAGTGCGATCGAGCAGGAGTCGGTTCAGAAAACGGGGATGCGCAGTGATGTGGTAACGCTCTTTCAGGGTGGCGAATACCATCTCTACCGCTACAAGAAGTACACCGACGTGCGTCTCGTCTTCGCACCGGAAGTCGGCATCGCCTTTTTCGGTGGTGATCCCGACAACTTCGAGTATCCCCGCTATGACCTCGACGTCTGTTTCTTCCGTGCGTACGAGAACGACAAGCCGGTGCATCCGGTCGATTACCTGAAGTGGAGTGAGGCCGGCGCGAAGGATGGTGATCTCGTCTTCGTCTCCGGTCATCCTGGGTCGACGAACCGCCTGAACACGCTGACGCATCTGCAGTTCTTCCGGGATGTCGCCTATCCGTTCACGCTGAACATTCTCCGCCGCCGCGAAGTGCTGCTCACGAACTACGCGCAGAGGAGCATCGAGAACGACCGCCGCGCTCATGATGATCTGTTCGGCATCAAGAACTCGCGCAAGGCTTACCTCGGCCGGATCGCCGGCCTGCAGGATCCCGCGGTGTTGAAAGCGAAGGCAGCCACCGAGGTTGCGCTACGGCAGAAGGTGACCTCCGACCCGCAGCTCAACACGGCCTATGGGGATGCATGGAAGAACGTCGACGCCGCCATCGCAACGTACCGCCCGATTTACGTCGAGTTTCGCTTCATCGAAGGAGGCCTGGCCTTCAACAGCGCCCTTTTCCAGAAGGCGAAGACCCTGCTCCGCCTCGGCGATGAATCGGGGAAGCCGAACGGCGAGCGCCTTCGCGAGTATCGCGAGTCGAACCTCCCGTCGCTGAAACAGGATCTCTACTCCGAGGCGCCGATTTACGAAGACCTCGAGATCGTCACCCTTACCGATTCGCTTTCAAACTTGTTCGAGATGGCGCCGAACAATCCGCTCGTGCAGCAGGTGCTGGCCGGCAAGTCGCCGCAGGAACGCGCCTCCGAGCTCGTGCGCGGCACGAAGCTGCGCGATGTGACAGTTCGCAAGGCCCTCGGCGAGGGCGGCAAAGCGGCAGTCGACGCGTCGAATGATCCGATGATCCAGCTCGCGCGCATGGTCGACGCCCGTGCCCGCGAGCTGCGCAAACAGTACGACGACAACATCGCCGAGGTACTCCGCCAGTCGTACGCCAAGATCGCCAACGCTCAATTCAAGACCAGCGGCGGCGAAACGTATCCGGACGCCACCTTCACGCTCCGGCTGTCGTTTGGCACGGCCAAGGGTTTCACCGAGAACGGCCAGGCTGTTCCCTGGGCCACCGAGGTCGGCGGAACGTTCGCGCACGCCGCCGAGCACGGAAACGATGGCGAGTTCAAGCTGCCGGCATCGTGGATCGCGAAGAAGTCGCTGCTCGAAAGCGACAAGACCCCGTACAACTTCGTCATGACGGCCGACATCATCGGCGGCAACTCCGGCAGTCCGGTCGTGAACCGCAACAACGAATTCGTCGGCATCATCTTCGACGGCACCATCCAGTCGCTGCCATGGGACTACCAGTTCGACGATCGGGTGGGCCGGGCCGTGGCCGTGCACTCGGCCGGCATCCTCGACGCGCTGAGTAAGGTCTATGGGGTGCCTGGCTTGGTGAAGGAATTGACCGGGAAATGAAAACGCGTGATGCCGCGATCGCCGACGCCTCGGCGATCGCGCGCATCTACAACGAGGGGATCGATGACCGGGTGGCGACATTCGAGACGCGACACCGTACCGCGGATGACGTGGTGCGGTGGTTCGACGGCCGCCATCCGGTGGTAGTCGTCGAGGCCGACACCGGCGAGGTGATCGCCTTCGCGGCGACCTCGACCTATCGCCCGCGCGACTGCTACGCCGGCATTGCCGAATTCTCGGTCTATGCCTCCCGCGCCGCGCGCGGCCGCGGAGCCGGACGAGCTGCGATTGAAGCGCTTTTCGCTGCCGCCCGCGCCGCCGGCTTCTGGAAGCTGGTGTCGCGCGTCTTCGTCGAGAACACCGCCAGTCGCGGCCTCCTTCGTTCCGTCGGCTTCCGCGAGGTCGGCGTCTACGAGCGGCACGGGCTGTTGGATGGCGTGTGGAGGGACGTGGTCATCGTGGAGAAGCTGCTGGAGTAGTGGATTCGTGGATTAGTGGATTAGTGGATTAGTAGATTAGGAAGCAAGGACTACCTCGGCTCGAACCAATCCACTGATCGACTAATCCACTCGTCTGCTCCCTCCTTGGATGACAATCCCTGCCGTTGGTGTTAGACAGCCCGCCGCCACATGCCTGACCCCAAGTTCATCCGCAATTTCTCGATCATCGCCCACATCGACCACGGCAAGACGACCCTCTCGGATCGTCTGCTGCAGAAGACCGGCGCGGTGGAAGGCCGGGACATGCACGAGCAGATGCTCGACGACATGGATCTCGAGCGCGAGCGTGGCATCACCATCAAGGCACGCGCGGTCAACCTTCAGTACCACGCGCAGAACGGTCAGGACTACGTCTTCAACCTGATCGACACCCCCGGTCACGTCGACTTCTCCTACGAGGTCTCGCGCAGTCTGGCCGCTTGCGAGGGTGCCGTCCTGGTCGTCGACGCCACGCAGGGTGTCGAGGCCCAGACGCTCGCCAACAGCTACCTGGCAATCGCCAACAGTCTGGACATCCTCTCCGTGATCAACAAAGTCGATCTTCCCTCGGCCGAGCCCGAGAAGGTCCGCGAGCAGATCGAGAACGTGATCGGCCTCGATGCGCATGACGCCGTTCTGGCGTCGGCCAAGTCGGGGATCGGAGTCGACGAGATCCTCGAGAAGATCGTCACCAAGATCTCGGCACCTAAAGGGAACCCGGACGGGCCGCTGCGGGCGCTGCTTTTCGACTCCTGGTACGACTCCTATCGCGGCGTCATGTGCCTCGTGCGCATCGTCGACGGCGAGATCCGGAAAGGAATGAAGATCAAGTTCCTTTCCACCGACCGTGTCTACGAGGTGACCGAGCTGGGGATCTACACGCCGAAAGCGAAGGCGGTCGACCGCCTGGGTGTTGGTGAGGTGGGATTCCTCTCCGGCAACATCAAAGACATCGTCCAGGCGAAGATCGGCGACACCATCACGACCGCGAACGCCTCTCCGCCAATGCTCCCCGGCTTTCAGGAAGTGAAGCCCATGGTCTTCGCGGGCATCTTCCCGATCAACACCGAGGACTACGAAGACCTGCGTGACGCCGTCGGCAAGCTCAAGCTCAACGACGCCTCCTTCAGCTTCGAGCCGGAGAGCTCTCTGGCTCTCGGATTCGGCTTCCGCTGCGGGTTTCTGGGACTGCTGCACATGGAGATCATCCAGGAGCGTCTCGAGCGTGAGTTCAATCTCGAGTTGTTGACCTCGGCACCGGGCGTGCGCTATCGCGTCCAGAAGACCGACGGCGACGAGTTGTGGATCGAGAACCCGCAGAAGATGCCCGACCCCGCGTACATCCATTCGATCGAAGAGCCGTTCATCGAAGCGACCATCCTCACGACCGATGAATTCGTCGGTCCGATCCTCGCTCTCGCGACGGATCGGCGAGGCCTACAGAAGAAGCTGGAGTACGTCAGCGCCAACCGGGTCATGATCGTGTATGAGATGCCGTTGAACGAGGTGATCCTCGATTTCTTCGACAAGCTGAAATCGATCTCACGCGGATACGCCTCGCTCGATTACCAGTTCGTGGGTTACCGCGAAAGCGATCTGGTGAAGATGGACATCCTGATCAACGGGGACCCGCTCGATGCTCTCTCTCTCATCGTGCACAAGGAGAAGGCCTACGCGCGCGGAAAGCTCCTCGTCGAGAAGATGAAGGAGTTCATCCCCCGCCAGATGTTCGCGGTGGCCCTGCAGGCGGCCATTGGTAACCGCGTCATCGCCCGCGAAACCGTAAAAGCCATGCGCAAAGACGTCCTCGCCAAGTGCTACGGCGGCGACATCTCGCGCAAGCGCAAGCTCCTCGAGAAGCAGAAAGAGGGGAAGAAACGGATGAAACGCGTGGGGAAAGTGGAGATTCCGCAGGAGGCCTTTCTGGCGGTGCTGAAGATCGACTGATTCGCCGAATCACGGGAGTAGAACCAACGCTGCCTGCCAGCCGGCGAGTTTTTCCCGCGCACGTATCGTGCAACGCGATACACTTCGCGCGCGGAAGGCCGGAAGCCATGCAACTGGCAGGCATCAGCCGCAGAAGAGGAGATGTTGATGGCTTCCAAGGTTTTCGTAGGGAATCTCGACTTCAACACAACGCGCGACGAGGTCGAAGCGTTGTTTGCGCAGGTCGGAACGGTACGAGACGTGTTTCTTCCGACCGATCGCGAGTCGGGCCGGCCCCGCGGGTTCGCGTTCGTCGAGTTCGAATCGGATGAGGATGCGGCGAAGGCGATCGAGAAATTCAACGGACATGACCTGGGCGGCCGCGCCCTTCGCGTGAACGCGGCCGAGGATCGCCCGCCCCGCGCTGGCGGTGGCGGTGGCCGCTCGTTCGGCGGTGGTGCCGGTCGTGGCGGCGGTGGCGGTGGCTACAGCGGCGGCGGTGGCGGCGGCTACGGCGGCAGTGGTGGCGGCGGTTACGGTGGTGGCGGCGGAGGCAGCTACGGCGGCGGTGGCGGTGGTGGCTACGGCGGCGGTGGTGGTGGCGCTTACGGCGGAGGCGGCGGTAAGCCCAAAGGCAGCCGGCGAAACATCCGCGCCAAGAAACGCGGCCTGTAAACGGACGATCATCGGGGCCTCCCTCACGGGAGGCCTTTTCCAGGGCGCGTCTTTGTAACGCTGACGGCGGACGGTTGGTCACGGCTGGAAGGGTGGCAGGAGACCTGAACGCCGCCCGCGCGGCACGCCTCCCTGGGACCGCGGGCGGTCCCGCCAGGGCAGGATGCCCGCTCTCCGCGCCTTCGCGTGACAATCGATGCCCGGCGCTCTTGCTACTTCGGAACGGAACCAAAAATGGTGTGGTAACGCATCCCCGAAGGCAGTTAATACACTCTCGGAGGCAGTTAGCTGCCTTTTCGGAGGTTTGTGCGTTTGTTTTTCACTTCCGCAAGCAGACAGTAGTAATTTCGCGGATGGGGGGATCACGCTCATGAAACGCCTTGCATGTTGGTTCGCTTTGCTCCTCGCCGCTGCGTGCAATACCACGGCGCCGCCCGTGCCGGCCTCGAAGCCAGGCACCGTCGATATGAAAGAGCCGCGACGCATGGTCGGCACCGAGAGCAACGTCCGCGTCGATGCCGAGATTTACGGCGAGGATCTTGTCCAGGGTGCCAGCATCGCCATCAAGTACGACATCACGAACGAGCGTTCGTCGGCGATTCTCATCGCCGACCTCATCCCGCAAACGAATTACGATCCGGAAACGCGCACGGTCACGATCGACATCGGGTCGGACATTCCCGGCGAACAGTTTCTGCCGCGGCTCGTCTCCGTCCCGTCAGGAGAGCGGCGTTCATTCAAGACAGGCGCTCACATCAACATCCAGCTTCCTGTCAGCTCCTCCTCTTCGGTTCCGAGGCCAAAGGCGCTGCAGATCCGGGTCAACTTCCTCGGTAACCCGGCGCCGTTCGTGAAGCTCATCGACATCCCGGAAAAAGCAATACACGACCCGCAGCTCGCGGCCGAGCTCTTTCCGAAATGGGTCGAAGGAAACGAAACCGTGACGACCAACGCCCTTCCGATGCGTTGGCGGGGCTCCCGTTCGGGGGTCGATGAAACAGACACGCCGCGGCAGACGGGCAACAGGCGGCGCCCAGGCGGTTGATGGCGGTGATAGGCCAACATCGTCGGGATCGGGAATCCGGTGGCGGCGCCTTTCGGCCGCTCGCCACCGGATGATGTCGGACGCCTATCTACCGCGTGCAAACCAACCAACGCCGCTACTGACAACCGACAACGCCTGCGAAGCAGCGCAGTTGCCAGGAGCTTGCGCGGCAGAACCGATAGGCGGAGATGGTGGCCCATCCTCGGGCAACCAACGCCGCCGGTCGTGCCGGCCTAGAAGCTGGCCAGCGCGTCCTGCTCGTTCTCGTAGACCTCGAAGACGGTGATGAGTTGTGTGACGTGCAGCAACTCGTTCAACTTCGCGGGAAGGTGCAGCAGCTTGAGCTTCCCGCCCTTGTTCGTCACGGTCGTGTAGGAGCCGACCAGTTCACCGATGCCCGACGAGTCAATCGTCGTCACCCCGGAGAGGTCGAGCAGGATCTTGTTGCAGTTTGCATTGGCGATAACATCGCGAAGCTGCTGGTCGCCCGCGCCGATCGTGATCTTGCCATCGACCTTGATGATCGCGATTCCGTTTACGTCGCGAGTGGTGGCTTTCATCTCTCTTCTCCTTTGTATGCGTCCGCGGCACGCGACCGCCGGACGCGGAAGATATCAGGCTTTGCCGCTGGCGATGCCGGTTCCTTTGGCAAGGTTCTTCGTCATGATCAGGGAGGTGCCGCCCCCGGCCTCGAACGAGTAGCGTATCTGGTCCATGAAGGTGCGCATGTAGAAGATCCCGCGGCCGCTTGTTTTCATCAGGTTCTGCGGATTGAGGGGATCGCTCACCGTCTCCGGATCGAATCCGGTGCCCTCGTCGGAGATGGTGATGGCCAGATCGTGACCGTTCAGCTCGAACGTCGCGTTGACCTTCTTTTTGACGTCGAGCTTGTTTCCGTGCTTGATGGCATTCGCCACCGCCTCGCGGACGGCCATGCCTATCCAGTGCGAGCCGTCTTCGTCCATCCCCGCGTTTTCGCAGAGATGTTCCGCGATCACCTGCACGAGCTCGATGTTCTCGAACCGACTGCTGATGGTGATCTCGATCCGCTCGCCGTCACGTTCCATCAGTGTTGAACCGGGCCGCATTGTAAAGGCTAACGAGTGAAGGGTGAAGAGCGAAGAGCCGAAAAGGAGGGCGAGGTGCCGCTTCACTCTCCTCCAGGAATCGCTTGCATGACGAGGCCGTTCCCAACCGCATGTCCCGACGGCTTGCCAATCTGGTCGCTGTTCTCGTGCTCGTCTCGGCAGGCGCGCACGCCGCGTCGCTCGACGCCGAGATGAAGACGGTCGAACGGCTGCGCGGCCTCACCTTCGAGCATCCGGTCGTGGAGCGGACCCTCACGCGCGCCGAATTGCCGAAGGTGCTGCGCGCCCAGATGGAGAAATCGCTCCCCTACTCGCCGGAGGACTACGCCTTCATTCTTCTCACGCTGCAACTCGTCGACGGCGGCACGACCGATCTCGTCGGCAGCATGCTCGACCTTTATCAGTCGCAGGTCCTGGCCTTTTACGACCCCCTCACGCACACGTACTTCGCCATCGATCAATTGCCGGCGGCCGCCGCGGGAATCCTCGACAGCGACGTGCTCCGGGAGTCGGTGGCCATCCACGAGCTGACCCACGCGCTGCAGGATCAGCGCTTTCAGGCCGGCGCCCGCGATCAGGCGCTGCAGAGCGACACCGACGGCAGCCTGGCGCTGCACTCGTTGATGGAGGGGGAAGCAACGCTGGTCATGCTCGACTACGTCCTCGACTCCGCCGGTCAGAAGCTGGACGAGGTCTTCGCCAATCCGGAGGTGCTCTCGCTGCTGACGTCCTCGCTGAGCAACGCGGACCAAACCATCGATCCGTCGACGCCCAGGTACTTCGCCGAGTCGCTCAAGTTCCCGTACGCGGAGGGCTTGAAGCTCGTGATCGAGGGTTACCGCCGTGGCGGGTGGAAGATGATCGACCGGATGGACGAGAATCCGCCGCGATCGACTCGCGAGGTGCTCCATCCGGCCGAGTACTTCGCGCGACTCGGGGTTGGAGGGGCGGCCGGGGCGCCGTTTGACGACAAGTCTCCACTTCCCGGGACCCTGACCGTCGAACACCTCGGCGAGTTTCACTGGCGCTTTCTGGTCGGCGAGGCCGGTGCGGGCTGGGTCGACGATCGGGTAATCGTCGCGCAGAACGTGCAATGCGATCCGACGGTGCTGGTCGAGACGCGTTGGGAGAACGCCGATCGCGCGAAGACGTTCCGTGATGCATACGCGGCTTTCCTTCGCGGCCGGGGACTGGAGCCCCGCATCGCCCTCGACGGTATACGCGTGCGAGCGGCGTACGGCGCCGACGGCAAGCTGATGGACTCGTTCATACGATGAATGTCGATTACGAGAACCTCGAAAATGATTGCGAAAGCGGCCTGTTTCGGGAGTCGCTGCGGGAGGAGCTGCTCTTCGGCTTCCGGCAGATCCACCAGTCGGGCGAACGGTTGCCTCCCGCCTCTCACTACGCGACGCAGATCGCGGAGATCGTCAACCGCGGCGCGGCGACGCCGCTGAACAGCGATCTGGCGTTTCATCTCTACCAGGAAATCCTCCTGGCCGTGGAGGCCGCGCGTGCTGAGGTTCTCGGGGAAGAGCGGCAACAACTGTCGTCGTGAGAACAGCACCGTGACCCCGCCCTATAATCGCGCCCTCCCATGCCGCAGAAACGCCCCACCCTCTTCCTCATCGACGGCTCCAACAACGTCTATCGCGCGTATTACGCCATTCGCAACCTGACGAATTCGTCGGGCCTGGCCACGAACGCGGTCTACGGTTTCACGCAGACGCTCAAGAAGCTGCTGAAGGACTTCGAGCCCGAATGCATCGCCGTGGCCTTCGACATCAGCAGAGCGAAGACCAGGCACGAGGCGTTCGAGGATTACAAGAAAGACCGCCGTCCCATGCCGGACGATCTGGCTATCCAGTTGCCGTTCGTGAACGAGGTCCTGGAAGGCTTCGGGATTCCGGTCATCGGCGTCGAAGACTGGGAAGCGGACGATCTCCTCGGCACTCTGGCCCTCGTCGCCCGCGACCGTGGCTACGACGTCGTCCTCGCCACATCGGACAAGGACTTCTTCCAGCTCGTCGGCGACGGGATCAAGCTGTTTCACACCGGCCGGGAAGTGCTCTACGACGCGAAGGGAGTCGAGGAGAACTTCGGCCTGCCGCCGGAAAAGGTCGTCGACGTCATGGCCATCTGGGGCGATGCCATAGACAACATCCCCGGCGTCCCCGGCATCGGCGAGAAGGGCGCCAAGGCGCTGATCAAAGAGTTCGGCTCGCTGGAAGGGGTGTACGAAAACCTCGACAAGCTCAAGCCTGCCCAGCGCAAGAAGCTCGAAGAGAATCGCGATAAGGCATTCACCTCCCGCGAATTGGCCCGCATCAAGTGCGACCTGTCGGTGGAGGACATCGACTTCGAGAAGCTGAAACGTCAGGAGCCGGATCGCGCCAAGCTGCACGACGTCTTCTCGCGCCTCGAGTTCGCGTCGTTGATGCAGGAGTTCCTGCCGGCCGCGCCGGCGGTGGAGCGAGACTATCGCATCGCCTCCGGCGCCGATGAGGTGCGTGATCTCGCCGGCGGCGCGAACGAAGTGGCCATCTGGTTCGAGTCCTCAACAGCCGAAGCACACGACGATCTGATGGCCGCCTCGCTCTCGGTGAAGCAGGCCGAGTCGCTCATCGTTCCGATCGCGGATTCCTTCGGCGGTACTGCCGGGCTGCGCGAGGCACTCCAGACCCTGCTCCGCTCCGACCGCCTCTTTGTGGCGCACGACATCAAGCTGCAGCTTCGCCGCCTGGCAGCGAACGGCTGGCCGCTCCCCAAACGCTTTTCCGACACGATGATCATGTCGTATGTGATCAACCCCGGCCTCCCCAGCCACGTCTTCAGCAACGTCGCCCGCGATTGGCTGAAGCAGGATGTGGCATCCCGAAAGGACGTGGCCAAAACCGCGCCTCTTTTCGCGCTCGATCATGAGATCGGCTCCAACGCCCTCTCCCCCTACCAGCAATACCTCGGCGAGAAATCCGATGTCACGGTGGCGCTGAAGGAGATGCTGGTGCCCGAGCTTCGCCGCGATCCCGCTCTCGTCGACATCTACGACCGCATCGAGCTGCCGCTCATCCCCGTGCTGGAGCGGATGGAAGCGCGCGGCATCAAGATCGACGTCGCGCTGCTGCACGAGATGTCGGCGAAGATGGCCTCACAGCTCGCCCAGCTCGAGAAAGAGATCTACGCCGAGGCCGGCACCGACTTCAATATCAACTCGCCCCAGCAGCTCGGGCACATCCTGTTCGAGAAGCTGCAGTACCCGGTCTCCAAGAAGACGAAGGGGACGAAAGCGTTCTCGACCTCCGTGGATGTGCTCCAGGAGCTGGCCGGCCACGGATTCGCGGTGCCGCGCCTGATCCTGCTGCACCGCGAGCTGCACAAGCTGAAATCGACCTACATTGACGCGCTGCCGCAGCTCGTGGCGAAGGATGGCCGCGTCCACACGTCATTCAATCAGGCGGTGGCGGCGACGGGACGGCTGTCGTCATCGGACCCGAATCTACAGAACATCCCCATCCGGACGGAGCTCGGCCGCGAGATCCGGAAAGCATTCATCGCCGAGGAAGGAAACGTCCTGCTCGCCGCCGACTACTCGCAGGTCGAGCTGCGCATCCTCGCTCATATCTCGCAGGATGCCGATCTGATCGAGACATTCCAGCGTGGGGCCGATATTCACCGCGCAACGGCGTCGAAGATGTTCAACGTGCCGGAAGACGAGCTCACGATCGATCAGCGGCGCGCCGCGAAGACGATCAACTTCGGCGTTCTCTACGGCATGTCCGCGTTCCGGCTCTCGAATGAGCTGAACATCCCCACGGGCCAGGCCAAGGATTTCATCGACGCTTACTTCGCGCGCTATCCGAAGATCCAGGAGTATCTCGACCGAACGCTGGAGGAGGCTCGTCGCAGCGGCAAAGTGACGACCCTCTTCGGGCGCGTGCGCTACATCCCGGAGATCCACAACAAGTCGTTCACTGTTCGGGGCAATGCCGAGCGGATGGCCACGAATGCGCCGATCCAGGGGACGGCGGCAGACATTCTGAAGCTGGCCATGATCGCGCTCGACAAACGGCTCGACGACGACGCCCCAATGCTTCTCACGGTGCACGACGAAATCGTGATCGAGGTGCCGGAGGGGCGTGCTCCCGAGGTGGCGGGAATCGTGAAAGAGACGATGGAGAACATCTTCCCGCTCGCCGTCCCGCTCGCCGTCGATGCGCACTACGGAAAGAGCTGGTACGACGCGAAGGAGTGAGATTGCGTTTGTCTGTCCTGATTCCTCTCCTCCTCATCGCCTGTGCCAAACCTTTCGTGCCCGTTCCGGCTCAGAAGACGAACGAGCCCAAAGTCCACGCCACCGTCATCACGATCCAGACAACCATCCAGCCAGCGAACAAGACCTACACGCACACCCTCTTCGTTGCCAACGATCGTGCGCGCAGCGGCGATGAGGTCGACGAATGGCGGCTATTCGACTTCGCGCAGAAACGCGTAACATTTGTCGACGATCTTGCCGGAACGTATCGGAACGAGACGTTCGAAGATGTCGTCGCCACCCATCGCGCCGCAATCGCGCGGGATGTCCCCGACGGAATGCCGCGCGCGCAGTTCGCGGTCACCGGCGCCCAGAAGACGTTGCAAGGTATCGCGGCAACGCAATCGATCATTCGCCTCGGCGCGTACCAGCGCGAGCTATGGATCGCATCCCATCCGTGGATCCCGCAAGGTCTTTTCGCGATGCTCCAGGCCAGCGAGCCCGTTTCGTCCCCGCTCGCCGGCGTCATGCGCGCCGCGGACGAGGCGCTGCTGCAAGTACAGGGATTCCCGCTCGCCGATCATGCCGAACTACCGTACGAAAACCAGAAGATGGTCGTCGACAACACGGTTATCAAAATCGAGCAGCGAGACGTGCCGGCGTCGTTTCTGAACGTGCGTGGGAATTACAAAGAGCTTATCCGCAGATGACACAGATGAAGGGAATCGCGCAGTTCTCAAAATCTGCGTCCCATCTGCGTCATCTGCGGATCACAGCACCCTCCGCGCATCTCCCACCCGCTTCGTGACCCCCTCTCGGTCCATCCACTCCAGCAGCGGGATGGCGATCTTGCGCGAGAGGCCGAAGTACTCCTTGAACTGCGCGACGTCGATCGTTTCGCCGCGCCGTGTGCTGATCCGCTCGCGTGCGGCGGCGAGTGCGTCACGGTGAACGTAGATCCCCTCCGCAAGGCGGACGAGCGTCTCCTGCTTGACAAGGAAACTGACCACACCCTCGATCACGCGCGCCTTCTGCGTCCGCTCGTTAATGATCTCGGACACCGGCGGCGGCTGCAGGCCCGCTTCGGAGAAGCGCGACTCGATCATCCGCGCCAGCTCCCCTTCCGCCCCGCCCAGGCTCTTCGACCGGCCCGGGATGTCGAGGGCATCCCCGGCGATGGCCACGATCTTCTCGCGTGCCAGATCCTGCAGCAGGAAATTGATCATGTTGCCGTCGGCGCCGCGCGGCAGCAGCTTTTGCACGAACTCGCTCTTCGGCACGTTCAGCGCCATCCGGTTCGCCTCGAAGTAGCCGCGCAGAAACTCCATCGCCCGTCTGCGGAAGTCGGTGAGCACGTCGTGGTGAATCCAACGCCGCTCTCCGCTGTCGGCGAGGTGGGGAACGTTCTTCAGCTCCCTGGCCAGGGTCTCGATGCGAATCCCGGTCCTTGCCTGCACCTCGTGGATGGTCAGGCCGCGCAGACCTTCCAGCTTGGCCATCAGCTCCACGCGCTCCTGCAAGCTGCCGTCCGCAAGCGTATCGAGCAGCCCCTCGCGCGTGTTGCGGCTCAGCTTCGGCAGGTGGGCGTCGAGGATCACGCCGCCGCCGACCGTGAGCGCGGGTGAGTAGCGGCGGATGACGAAGCGATCGCCGGCCACGGCGACCACGGGCGACTCGAGGCGCACCTGCACGTACGCGCTCGTGCCGGGCTTCAGCTCGATGGTCTCGTCGACGAAGCGGATGCTCCCCAGCAGCTCTCCCGACAGGTGATGAAAGCGGATGCGGGTCTGTTCCTTGAGCGGCTTTGCGTCAGCAAGCAGATCGAGGCGGGCGGTAATCACCTGCGATGGCCGGAGTGTATTCGGCGTGACGAGCTGTTGCCCGCGGCGCAAATGATCGAGGTCGATATCCGGCAGGTTGACCGATGTCCTTTCGCCCGCTGAGGCGTACTCACGCGCCTCGCCGTGGACCTGGATGTTGCGCGCGCGGCTGCGGCCGCCGCCGGGCAGCACTTCGATGTCGCTGTCGACGTTCAGCCGTCCCGCGTAGGTGGTGCCGGTGATGACCGAGCCGAAGCCTTTCATCGTGAAGACGCGGTCGATGGGCAGCCGGAAGACGCGCGTTGTGGCATCGCGGTCGTCGACCTCGGCCACGGAAGCGAGGATGGCCCGCCGCAGATCGTCGAGCCCCTCGCCCGTCACGCTGCTGACCGGAACGATCGGTTTTCCGGCCAGGAAACTGCCCGACACCATTTCCTCGACCTCGAGGCGAACGAGGTCGACGATATCCTCGTCGACCAAATCACGCTTCGTGATGGCGACGACTCCAGTGCGGATGTCGAGCAGCCGGCAGATGGCGAAGTGCTCGCGGGTCTGCGGTTTGATCGACTCGTCCGCGGCCACAACCAGGAGCGCGCTGTCGATGCCTCCCACTCCTGCCAGCATGTTCTTGACGAAGCGTTCATGCCCAGGAACGTCGATGAAGCCGATCTGATAGTCGTCCGTGAACCAGCTTGCGAAGCCGAGGTCGATGGTGATCCCGCGGCGTTTCTCCTCGGGGAGGCGGTCGGTATCGACGCCGGTCAGCGCCCGGACAAGTGCCGTTTTGCCATGGTCGATGTGTCCGGCCGTGCCGACGACCCGTTTCTTCCGAGACATTTGGTGCGCCGAGTGTACCCGGTGAGGCGCGGTTGTGCGGTCTCGCGGTTGCGAGGTCTCGCGGGCATGAGGTGCTGCTTGCTCCGAGACCGCAAGACCTAGAGACCCCGAGACTGCGGACACTGAAACATCAAGCGGGTTCCCTACGTAGAATTGACCGAACGGTCGTTCTGTAGTATGATTCGCGGCGTTCCGAAAACATTGGGTATCTCTCAGCAGTTCAGCAGGTTGTCACGGTGCTGTTACATTGAGAAATTTTTCACAAGGTCGTGCGATAATCTACCGCGTCGTTAGAAAACAACGGTTTACTGGATGATGTGGGGGCGGATTAGCTTCCTGTTTCAACAGCCCGCCTCTTGTTTCACCGCTTGAATTCTTCTTTGAATCTTACCGATCCAGCAGCATCTCGCCACCTGAGCGTTCGCACCCACCCCCATCCAGTAGATTTCGCCGGCCCCGCCGAAAAGCGGGGCCGGCTTTTTTTGTAACCGGTTACGTGGACGGGTTGCTGGGTTTCAGGGTTGCTGAGTTGCTGGGTCTCAGGTGAAGGTTATGACGTGGTGATCGCAGCAACCTAGCAACTCAGCAACCCTTTCAACCAGCAACCTCACCCCACCAGTTCCGCCAGCGCCTGCTCCACCAGCATCCGGGCATCGGCGTTGACGGTCAGCCAGCGGATGGCCGCGGTTGTAGCGTCGGCGGCGGCCAGAAGCTTCTCGTGGTCGATCGAGAGCTGCACACGCCCTGCTACCGCGTCGCAGAGAACCTTTCCGAGTAGCGCGATGGCGTCGCTGACGTCGTCCTGAGACGCTACGAGCGATGCGATGCTCAGAAGAGCGGCGGTGTCGCGCTCTTCTGAAAAGCGTGTCAGTGCCGCCACGATCGACGCGGCCAGGGCGTCGTTCGACTCGACCTCGCCTCCGACGAAGATCATCTGGCAGCGTGAACGGATCGTCGGAAGCAGCAGGTCCGGCGAACGTGTCAGGAGGATGAAGGTCGTGTCGCTGGCCGGCTCTTCCAGAGTCTTCAGCAGCGAGTTCGACCCGCCGACGCTGAGCGCGCTGGCCGGATCGATGATGAAGACCTTGTTGCGCCCCTCGTATGGCCGCAGCGTCGCCGCGGCCACGATCTCGCGGATCTGTTCGACGCTGATCATTTTCCGCTCGCCGCCCACCTCGATGAAATGAACGTCGGGATGCATCCGCCGCTCGATGCGCTGGCAGGCCGTGCAGTCATCGCCATCCGTCCGATTGAGACAGTTGAGTGTTTTGGCGATGCCAAGAGCAACCTCGCGCAAGGTTGCCGGCGACGGGCCATGGCAGAGGATGGCGTGGTGCAGTTCTCCGCGTCGCGCCGTCTCCAGTAGCAGTTCGGCGGTCGCGCTCATCGCGGTACCTCCCTGCGTGTGAGCTCCGCCTCCACGCGCGCATAGACGTCATCGGAATTGCCAGACGCGTCGATGACGGCGAAGCGCGACGGCTCGGCGACGGCGAGGGTGAGATATCCCTCCCGGACGCGCCGATGGAATCTCAGATCCTCCGCCTCGAATCGCCCTTCGTCCTGCGCGGCCTCGGCGTTGCGCGAACGCGCCCGGGAAAGTCCGACATCCTCGGGCAGATCGAAGAGCAGTGTCAGGTCGGGCGTCAGCGAATCAGTCGCCCAGGCGTTGAGCGTGCGCAACTGGTCGAGATTGAGAAGCCTGCCGAAACCCTGATAGGCAAGCGTGGCGTCCGTGAAGCGGTCACACAAGACCGTCGCGCCGCGCTCCAGCGCCGGCCAAATGACTTCGACCACGTTCTGCCTTCGCGACGCGGCAAAGAGAAACAGCTCCGCCACCGGATCGATGCGCGCCGTGCTGTCGAGCAGAATGGCCCGGATCCGGTCCGCCAGCGGCGTCCCTCCCGGCTCTTTGGTGACGACCGCCCCGGTCATCCGCTCCGCGACGCGCCGAAGCTGTGTCGACTTGCCGGATCCTTCGATCCCTTCGAATGTGATGAACATCGGCATCACAACTTTATCCCGAGGCGGCCTTTGGAAACGGCGGAATGGGTAGAGCAACCGTGGGTCATTCGTGAACGGAGCTCACTTCACGCAACCCGTCTTTCAACCCCCGCAAGTAGTGCTCCCTCATCAGCGTGTCGAAGATCCGGTTTGTGGCCAGGACGCGGAATCGCTCGCCGAGGCGGGCGCGGCGGCGAAGGTGGGCCAGGCGGTGTTCGTCGGCGAGGGGGCGGGTCTCCAACTCGTGGACGCCCAGGAAGCCGGCCAGCTCGGGGTGTTTGCGGTAGAAGATCGCGCCGGAGTGGCCGACTGTGTACTGCCGGCGGGCGAAGGAGTCGACGGTCATCGGGTGGTAGTGCCGGGTGACGGCGCGGGCGTTGTAGCGGATCTTCAGTCCGCGGGCGTCGAGGCGGAAAGCGAGCTCGATGTCTTCCCAGGCCGCGGCAGGAAACGTCGTGTCGAACGGTTCGGTGCCGAGGAGCTGGCGGTCAATCGAGATATTCGATGTGTAAAAAAAATTGAACGGAACGGTCTCGCCATCGTGGATCAGCTTGTAGCCGAACTGCAGGCCGTAGTCGTTGATGAAATCCATAAAGGCGGTGACGCGCTCGCCGGGCGGCCAGCCGGTGTAGCCGAGGCAAGCCGCGAGGGGATCGTCGCCGGCGTCGCGATGGGTGCGGGCGTGCTCGGCCATGAAGCGGCGCTCCGGCACGGTGTCGTCGCCGATGAAAAGAATGTAGCGGCCGGAAGCCAGTCCGACCCCGTGATTGCGCGCCCGTCCCGGTCCGGCGTTCGCCTGCGAACGGAAGGTGAGCGCGTACCGTTTCGCCTGCCGTTCGCGCAACGCCTTGGCGGTTCCATCTCCCGATCCGTCGTCGATCACGATCACTTCGAATTCCGGTGCGTCCTGCTGCTCTTCGAGAGCATCGAGCACGCGCTGCAGCATCGGCAGGCGCTTGTAGGTCGGAATGACGACGGAGAAGTAAGGGACGGACATCGGGCGGCGGATTGTAACGTTCGGGAGGGTGAAGGAGTTCGGTTCGGAAGGATGAAGGATGAAATATGAAGGATGAAAGGTGAAGGATCGCGCCGTCCTTCTCTCACTCTTCATCCTTCATCCTTCATCATTCAGAACTCCTTCCTCCTTTTCAGAAACACCAGCAGATCAAGGCTGAACGTCACCTGCATGGCGTTGACCTTTTCGATTGGCCGCGGACGGTAGATGGAGAGGAGGATGTCGTAGACGGCTTCGCGATCGAGATCGGCGGTCGTCGTCGCAGGGCGTTGGTCGATGAGCGTGAACTCGTTCGCGAATGTCTCGACAGTGCGCGCGACGCGATCGCGTCCGATGCCGCGAAGCTCGACGAGATCGTCGGGCGCGGGAATGGCGACCAGGAGCCTGCCGTCTTCGCGCAAAACCCGCCTGAACTCAGCGCTGTTCATCCGCGCGGTGATCGACAGGAGACGCGTGAACGTCGCATCGGCGTATGGCACGAAGCGGTCGGCGTTGCCGACGATCCACTCGCAATCGGGATAACGGCGCGCAGCCGCGTCGATGGCCGGGATGGAGATGTCGAGTCCATGTGCGGTGCATCCGCTGGCTCGCGCAAGTGACCCGAGGTAGAAACCGTCGCCGCAGCCGGCATCAAGTATGTCGTCGTCGCTCCCGACGCTGGCCATCTCCGCGATCTCTTCGAGGAGCGGCGCGGTCACGCCGCGATCGTGTGAACGCCGTCGCGCAGCTACAGCCTCCGCGGTATCTCCCGGCTGTTTCGATCGCCGCTCCTGCGGCTGCAGCAGGTTGATGTAGCCGCTGCGCGCGACGTCAAACGAGTGACCGCGCGGACATACAAACCGCTGCCCATCGCGCGACAGCGGCTCGTGACAGGTGCGGACGGTGCAGAGGAGTGGCATGCGGTCTCGGGGTCTCGGGGTTGCGGGGTCTCGCGGTGTCTCAGGCTGCGGAACCGCACGACCCCGCGACCGCGCTACTACAATTGAACCATGCACCGCTCCACGCGACGGCTCATCGGCCTCGCGGCCGGTCTCGTCCTCTTCCTGATCGCATCCGCTCTCGTGTATCAGGCGGGGATGGCGCGGCTGGAGGGGGCGCACCGTACGTTCTGGGACAGCTTCGAATGGGCGGCGGAGACGCTGAGCACGACCGGCTATGGTTATGACAGCCATTGGCGGTCGCCGGCCATGGTGATTCTGGTGGTCGTGGTGCAGTTCACCGGCGTTTTTCTGGTCTTCCTCATCGTGCCGATCTTCCTGGTCCCTTTCCTGGAAGAGCGATTCGAGCGACGGGTGCCCAGGAGCGCTCCCGCCGGGATGGCGGATCACGTCGTCGTCTACCGTTACGGGCCGACGGTGGAGACGCTGCTGCAGCGGCTGGCTGTGAACCACATCGCCTCGATCGTGGTTGAGACCGACGAGACGGCCGCGCGTGCGGTGCTGGAGCGGGGGTTGCCGGTGGTCTTCAGCCGAGCCGAGGAGGATGCGCTCGATGTCTGCCGGCTGGTGAAGGCGCGGGCGCTCGTGGCCAACGGACGCGACGAGGAGAACGCCGCGATCACGCTCCGGGCGCGGCAGATGGGCTTTCGCGGGGAGATCTTCGCGTTCGTCGAGGAGCCGGCCCACCGCAAGCCGATGGAGCTCGCCGGCGCGACCTCGGCGTACACGCCTCGTCACATCGTGGCGGCCGCTCTGGCCGCGCACGCCAGCGATCGGATCAGCCCGCGGCTGCCAGGTTCGGAGATGCTCCCGTTTCTCGAACGCCGCGAGTTGCGTGTGGCCGCGGCGAGCCCGTTAGCCGGCCGCACGCTGGCCGAAGCGAACCTCGGCGAGGCGACCGGGGCGATCGTCGTGGGCCAGTGGATGCGCAACCGTTTGAACGCGCGTTGCAATGCCTCGATGACCATCGAGCCAGGCTCGATTCTGGAGATCGTCGGCGATTCCGCGTCGCTCGACCGTGCCGCGGCGATGATCGGCAGCCCATTCCTGCGCCGAGGCGGGCCCTATCTGATCGCCGGCTTCGGCGAGGTGGGGCGCAAGGTCCACGAGTTGCTGACCGACGCCGGCGAGGAGGTGCGCGTCGTCGAGCGGGAAGCGCGGGAGGGGGTCGACATCGCCGGGAACGTCCTCGATCCCTCCGTGCTCGATCGCGCCGGACTGCGTGAATGCCGCGCGGTCGTCCTTGCGCTCAACAGCGACGACGCGACCCTCTTCGCTACCGTCATCGCCCGCGACTCCGCGCCCGATGTGACGGTCATCGCCCGCGTGAACCACTCCCGCAACATCGACAACATCTATCGGGCCGGCGCCGACTTCGCCCTCTCCATCAGCGACATCTCCGGCGAGATGCTCTCCGCCCGCCTCCTCGGCCGCGTGGCCCGCTCCCGCGACGAGCACCGGCGCGTTGTGAGGGTGACCGCCCACACGGCAGGCGCTTTGCGCGGCCTGCCCCTGCGGCAGCATGGCTGCTCGCTCCTGGCGCTCGAACGGGCAGGTGCCTTTCTGCCCGTCACCGCGAAGACCGTCGTCCAGCCGGGCGACGAGCTGTACGTTTGTGGTGGGACGGAGGCGGTGAATGTGGTTTTTGGGTTGCTGACCAGCGCGGCCGCGTAGTCCAGGAGCAGCGCGGTGGAAGGTTGCGCGCGTTCCTTTCGGGTAGCTCTCTGACGTTGGGTGTGGGGTTCGCGCGTTCCCCTTTCAAATCCGCGAACGCCTTTTGCAACGCGCGGATTGGCTTTCTCTTTTCACGCGCTGGGCTCCTGCAACCCACCAATTCCGCTGCGTTAACACACCTTCCGAGCGCGTTAATACACCCTCCGAGCGTGTTAACACACCTTTCGAGCGTGTTAATACACCCTTCGAGCGTGTTAATACACCTTTCGGGCGTGTTAACACACCTTTCGAGCGTGTTAATACACCTTTCGGGCGTGTTAACACACCCTCCGAGCGTGTTAATACACCTTTCGAGCGTGTTAACGCACCTTCCGAGCGCGTTAACGCACCATTTTCGTACGGTCGGCTTCCGTCAGAGTGCTCCGAAACCAGTTCGGCCTGGGATGTCCGACCTACGTTTCAAAACGCTCCTCGCGGTATCGCCGGATTGCTGCGTCCCGGCGGCTGGGCCCGGAGGCCGCCTGAGCACGACCTGATTGCCTGCCTGCCGCCGCAAGCCAGGGACCGATGTGGCACAGACACTCTTGTCTGTGCTCCGGCCGAAGCCGCGTGCCGTGAGCGCTTGCAGTCTCTCCGAGTCGGCCGAGACCCCGCACAGCCCCCCCACAGACAAGAGTGTCTGTGCCACATCGGTCCTGCTCATCGGCACCACTCCGCACCATCGGCAGACAGGCTGCGGGCAACTCCACTCGTTGTATGTTCGAACACCGCGGGACACCGAAACCGCGAGACCCCGACACTGCGTTATTCTGAGCGGCATGGACGCCAAATCACCAACTCGCGCGGCGCTGACACGGCTGATCCCCCCGTTGACGGTGTGGGCCATTGGCAGGATCCTCGATCTGCCCGCCGTGAAGGGAAGCGTGATGGAGTTGGACGGGCGCGCGAACAAGCAGCGGCACGAGATGGCGCGATCGGTCAAACGCCGAGTGAAGAACGCCAGATCAAACATCCCCTGGCTTGCTGCCGGCGCCGCCGCAATCGTCGTCGGTATCGGATTGATCGCGATGGCCGCGCGCGAGAAGTGAGACGTAGGTCGGACTCTCAGTCCGACCGGGCAGGGGAAACGCTGCTTTGACCTATCGACCGCGCGAGAACCGGTCGGACTAAGAGTCCGACCTCTGGAGATTGGACGTTACGACGCCGCGATAGCGGCTCAAGAAGGTAGCCAGGGGTGCGAGCGGCTTCTTGCGGGCAACCCCTGGTTTACGTTGTCTCTCGAAAGCATGCCGCGTCAGCGGCATTGGATGGAGTCCACGATTCCTCCAGTGCCGCTGACGCGGCACCAACCACGACATCTCTTTACCAGGGGTGCTCGCAAAAAAACGCTCGCACCCCTGGCTACCGTCTTCTTGCCGCTAACGCGGCACTCGGTCGGACTAAGAGTCCGACCTACGTAACGTCTACTGCTTCTTCATCCACGCCACGCACCGCTCCAGGCTCACGCGCATCGCGGCGGCGTCGAGGTGTACGGGGCGGCCGTGGCCGGGAAGGACCCATTCGAAGCGGTAGTCGAGCAGGCGCTCCATCGAGCGGATCTGCTCCGGCCAGGAGTACCAGCAGGCGTTGCGAAAGGCGTAGAGATGGCCGCGGCGCTCGCTCCAGGCCAGATGATCGCCGGTGAAGAGATACGTATCGCGATCGAGGAAGACGGCGTGCCCTTTGGTGTGTCCGCGGGTCGGGATCATGAGCAGATCGTCGCCGAGGGGGATCGGATCGCGGCCGGCCGGCTGCAGCTCGATCGCCGCGGTACGCGGGTGAATGTCGTCGCGATGGAGAACGCGCTGGCAGCCGAAACGCTCCGCGAAGCGGGCATGATCAGCGACGTCATCCTGGTGCGTCAGGAGCATCCGCGAGGCGCCGCCCATCGCGGCAACGTTCTTCACCAGCGGTCCGGAGAAGCGCGGTGAGTCGATGAGGATGTTCCCCGAGGGTCGGCGAAGGAGATAGCTGATCGCGCCGAAAGAGGACTCCGAGGCGTAGCCGCAGCGATAGACATCGCCGTCGATCAGTTCCGGCAGCGCGGCCAGCGCGGGACGCATGTCGTGCTTCGCGGCCGAGCCGATCGACGCGGTCGGGCAGGAGATGAGCGCCTTCTGCGCGGCCAGGAGCTCATCGTCCGTTTCCGGCTGGTGGTAGACCGTGGACTTATCGCCATGATCGCTGAAGACCGCTGGCGCGAAGACGCGGCAGGCAGCGCAATCGATGCAGGTTTCGTCGACGAAAAAGTCGCCCGGCACGTTGTCGGGAAGGCGCTGCGCAAGGGAAGCCACGCGAATTAGAACGGCGGTGCGGAAGGGGCAATTTCGCGGCAGTCTGTGGCATCATTACGCCGAAATGACTCACGCGGTTTCTGCACCCGAAACCCTGCCGCTCTTCACGTTCATCATCGACGATCGCTCGATGACGCTCGCTGAGCCTCTCCTGCTTCGGGTCGCTCTCGAAGAGGACACATACTTCGTCGAAAACGACACGCTCCATCTTTTCGGCAAAGGTGCATCGCTCGCGGAAGCGGTTGACGCGTTCTCGCGTGATCTCGGGTATTACTGGCGCTACTACCGCAATCTTCGTGACGCGGATGTCGCCGGAGCTGGTGTGGAGTTGAAAAGGATCTATGAGGGCCTCGTAAAGGCCTAAGTACAGGTTCGCGGAAATGAGTGTCCAGTCGCGGGCGACCGTCTGCGCCAGCGAAGCTGGCTTAAGGTCCGTAGCCCCCGGCTTTGAGCCGGGGGTATACGAGCATCGCCAAGTTGGCAGCCCGCTTAAGCGGGCGACAGAAGACCGGTGATCGACGCATCTCTGTCGCCCGCTGAAGCGGGCTCGGAACAATTGATGCCTGCGTTTGCCCCCGACTGAAGCCGGGGGCTACGGACCTTAAGCCAGCTTCGCCGGCCAAAATCGGTCAGCCGCCGACTGGACACTCATTTCCGAGGACCTGTACCAAGTACATGAGGCCGAGGAATGACCCGGCATCCCGCGCGTTTCTACGTCCCGCATGTTCGACAACCTGCAGGACAAGATGGACCGGGTCTTCAAGGCCCTGCGCGGTGAGGCGGCCCTCAACGAGTGGCACATCGACAACGCGCTCAAGGAAATCCGCGTCGCGTTGCTCGAGGCCGACGTCCACTTCAAAGTCGTCAAAGAGTTCACGAATCGGGTCCGGGAAAAGGCGGTCGGCCAGGAAGTCCTGACCGCGTTCTCGCCCGCGCAGCAGGTGACGAAGGTCGTTCGCGATGAGCTGCAGGAGCTCCTCGGCGGGAACGAAGTCGGCCTGGCCCTCGTCGGCTCCCCGGCGGTCGTGATGATGGTCGGTCTCCAGGGCTCCGGCAAGACGACGACCTCAGGCAAGCTGGCGCTGCACCTCAGGAACCGAGGACGCCGTCCGCTGCTCGTGCCGTGCGACGTCTATCGCCCGGCCGCCATCGAACAGCTCCGCATCGTCGCCGACAACGTCAAGGTGCCGTTCTTCGAAATCGGCGACGACAGGGATCCGCTCTCGATCGCGCGCCGCGCGGTGACCGACGCCAGGACGCTGCTCTACGACACCGTCATCCTCGACACCGCCGGCCGGCTGCACATCGATGCGGAGCTGATGTCGGAGCTCGACGCCATCAAGCGCGACACCCGCCCCAGCGAGATCCTCTTCGTCGCCGATGCCATGACTGGCCAGGACGCGGTGAAGTCCGCCAAGGAGTTCGACGTTCGCCTCGGCGTGACCGGCATCGTCCTGACGAAGATGGACGGCGATGCCCGCGGCGGCGCGGCTCTCTCCATCAAGTCGGTCGTCAATCGCCCCATCAAGCTGGTCGGCGTCGGAGAAAAGTACGCCGACCTCGATGTCTTCTATCCCGACCGGATGGCTTCGCGCATCCTTGGCATGGGCGACGTGCTGTCGCTCATCGAGAAGGTCGAGACGGAGATCGACCGGAAGGAAGCCGAACGGCTCGCCCATCGGGTCGCCAAGGACAAGTTCACCCTCGAAGACCTTCGCGCGCAGCTCCAGCAGGTCAAGAAGATGGGACCGCTGTCGTCGCTCGTCAACATGCTCCCCGGCGCCGGCAAGGTCAGCGAAGAGGACATCGACGAGAAGGCTATCGTCCGGATGCAGGCCATCCTCGACTCGATGACGAAACGAGAGCGCGAGTTTCCGCAGGTCATCGACGGTAAGCGGAAGAAGCGGATCGCCAAAGGCTCCGGCACCTCCGTCCAGCAGATCAACCAGCTTCTGAAGCAATACCTGCAGATGAAGAAGATGATGCGGAGCTTCTCCAAAGGCTTCGGCGCCCGGAAGTTCGGCAAGATGATGAAGGGGATGCCGCCGGGGTTGATGCAGTGATGCGGTCGCGGGGTCGCGCGGTTACGGGGTCGCGCGGTGTCTCGTAACACCCCGAGACCGCGCAACTGCGAGACCTCGCCACTCATCGACTCGGAATGACAGCCTACCCATTGCGGTTTCACGCCCCGGTTCGGTAGGATAACCGGCCCGATTCACGAAGGAGCATCACACGACATGTTGAAGATCCGCCTGCGCCGTCAAGGCGCGACCCATTCGCCGTTCTATCGCGTCGTCGTTTCCGATTCGCTCAAGACCCCGAGCGCGGCGACGGTGGAGCAGATCGGCCACTACGATCCGAAGAAGAACCCGGCCGACGTCAAGATCGATCGCGCCCGCGTCGATTACTGGGTGAGCAAGGGTGCCCAGCTCTCGCCCACGGTCAAGTCGCTCCTGAAGAAGAACAAGACCGCGTAAGCTCGCAGCGTGGAAGTGAAGGCATGGAAGAGCTGATCGAGTTCATCGCCCAGTCGCTCGTCGATGATGCCGAGGCAGTGAATACGCATGCTTACTCCCGCGGCGACCAGACCATCGTCGAGCTTGAGGTCGCCGCCAATGACCTCGGCAAGGTGATCGGACGCCAGGGACGGACGGCGCGCGCCATGCGCACGCTCCTTTCCGCGGCCGGTCAGAAGACGCGCCGCCGCTACACGCTCGACATCGTCGACTGAGTCAAATGGCCGGCGACCGCATCGCCCTCGGCATCATCCGCAAGGCGCACGGAGTTCGCGGCGAAGCGAGCGTGGAAGTGTGGTCCGATTCGCCCGACCGCTTTGCAGACCTTCGCGCCGTCACCCTCGTTTCGCCGAATGACAATCAGACGCGTGCCGCTGCCATCGAGAGCGTGCGCACCCATGCCGGCCGCGCGCTTGTGAAGTTCGCGGGCCTGGAATCGCCGGAAGATGTTCAGAAGCTGCAGAACTGGACTGTCGAGATCCCCGAGGCGGATGCGCGGAAACTCGATGCGGACGAGTACTTTCTTCACGATCTCATCGGCCTGACGCTCATCGATGCCGGCGGAGAGGAGCGAGGGAGGGTGGTCGAGGTGGAGGAGGGCGCGGGCGGCGTGCTGCTCGTCGTCGACGGCCCCCGGCGGCGTTTCGACGTCCCCTTCGCAGCGGAGATCTGCACGAAGGTGAATCTCGAGGCGAAGACCATCGTCGTGAGCCTTCCGGAGGGTATCGAAGAGCTCTGAGCCGCGCGACGAAGCGCTGGCTCCTGCCGCCTCCCGATCGCCGGAACGGCAGCGCTCCGACCTGTCTGCTAAAACGAGCGCCGCTGATATCGTTCGCAACGTGCGAATCGACTTCGTCACGATCTTTCCGAAGATGTTCGAGCCGCTCCTGGCCGAGGGCATCATCGCGCGAGGCGTCAAACAGGGCCTGCTCGACGTCCGCGTCTGGGACCTTCGCGACTATGCGACGGATAAGCACCGCTCCACCGACGACGAGGCCTATGGCGGCGGACCGGGGATGGTGATGCTGGCTGAGCCGGTGTTGCGTTGCGTGGAGGCGATCGGCGGAGGGCACGCTCTCATGACCTCCCCCCAGGGGCGCATCCTGACGCAACCGGTCGCGCGTGAGCTGGCCTCGCGCGAATGGCTCGTAATCCTTTGCGGCCGGTATGAAGGATTCGACGAGCGGATCCGCGAGGCGCTCCAGCCGGATGAGATCTCCATCGGCGATTTTGTCGTCTCGGGCGGCGAGTTGCCGGCCATGCTGATCGCCGATGCCGTCGGGCGGATGATCGAGGGCGTAGTCGGGAACAGCGGCTCGGTAGCGGAAGACTCGTTCTTCCGGGGTCTTCTCGATTACCCCCACTACACCCGCCCTGAGGAACTGCGCGGGATGCGCGTTCCCGACGTGCTCCTCTCCGGGCATCACGAGAAGATTCGCAAGTGGCGGAAGGAGCAGGCATTGCGGGCCACTCTGAAGAAACGGCCCGACCTTCTGGAATCGGCGGAGCTGGACGAGGAAGCGCGGGCCATTCTCCGGCGGATTCGGGAGGAATGACTCCGCCCGCTCTGCCGTTCAAGCAGTCTCCGTGGCAGAATTTTGTCCGCTGCTGCTGACGGAGCTTTGGATAATAAGCGCTGCCGGCCGTGCCGGCGTCTTGCCTAAACGTGGCAAATCGGCGATCCTTGCTGGCTCGCTAGAACTACAGGAAGGTTGTCATCATGGCTCAGGATTTCATGAAACTCGTCGAATCGCGTGAGACGCGTACCGACATCCCGAACTTCTCGCCGGGAGATACGGTCAAGGTCCACGTGAAGGTCAAAGAAGGCGACAAGGAACGAATCCAGATTTTTCAGGGGCTCGTGATCTCGCGCAAAGGCGGCGGTGCGCGGCAGATGTTCACCGTCCGCAAAATCTCAGGCGGAATCGGTGTGGAGCGCATGTTCCCTCTGAATTCACCCAGCATCGATCGCATCGAGGTTGAACGCCATGGCCGGGTCCGCCGCGCGAAGCTCTACTACCTCCGGGATCTCCGGGGAAAAGCCGCCCGCATCGAAGAAAAGCGTAAACGCTAAACCCAAGCCGGCCGAACGGCTGGTCAGAAACCTCTTCGCGGAGTTGGCGCGGGTCGCTGAGATGTCAGCGATCGAGCGCCGGCTCCGCGATTCTGGTTTCCGGGCCATCGCCGGAACGGACGAAGTCGGCCGCGGCTGTCTGGCCGGGCCTGTCGTGGCCGCCTGCGTCATCCTCGACTCCGAGCCAACCCTCGTCGGCGTCAACGATTCCAAGCTCGTCGACCGCGAAGACCGCATCGACGTCTGCCGTCTGATCCTCCGCCGCGCCCGTGCCGCCGCCGTCGGCGTCATCGAGCCGCGCACCATCGACGCCGTCAACATTCTTCGGGCCAGCAAGCTGGCCATGATCGAAGCGGTCGAGAATCTGGCGGTCCGTCCGGACGTGCTCCTGCTCGATGCCGTTACCATCGATATGGACCTGCCGCAGGTCCCGATGATCGGAGGCGATCGCCGCAGCGTCTCCATCGCCGCCGCCTCGATCGTGGCGAAGGTCTATCGCGATCTGTTGATGGAGTCGTATCATGACCTCTACCCTGTTTATGATTTTCGACACAATCGGGGGTACGCGACGGAGGGGCATCAGGCGGCGCTGAGGCTCTACGGCCCTTCGCCGATTCACCGTAGATCGTTCGAGGGGGTGGACGAGCCGATGTTGCTGTTCGTGCGGAACGGAGCCGATGGCAATCCAACGCGATAAGATCATCGCCAGCGCTGAGAAGCTGGTGGCGAAGGGGAAGATCGAGCCGGCGATCAAGGAGTACGAGCGCCTCCTCGACGATAACCCCAGTGATGTCAACACTCTGAATCGCATCGGCGATCTGTGGGTGCGCATCAATCGCAACGACGAGGCGGTCAAGGTTTTCTCCAGAATCGCCGATCACTACTCCAAGGACGGATTCTTCCTCAAAGCGATCGCGATCTACAAAAAGATCAACAAGCTCGATCCCTCCAAGCTCGACATCTACGCCAAGCTCGCCGATCTCTACGGCAAACAGGGGCTGGCTATGGAGGCGAAGAGCCAGTACCAGGTTCTCGCCGACTACTATCTCAAGCACGGCGATCCCGGGAACGCGCTCTTCATTTACCGCAAGATTTCCGAGCTCGACCCGAACTCGATCAACGTTCACGTCAAGCTGGCCGACCTCTATTCGCAGAACAACCAGACGAAGGAGGCGCTCAAGGAGTACGACCGCGTCGGCCGCATGCTGCTGAAGCGAAGCATGCTCGACGAGGCGGTGCAGGTATTCAAGAAGGCGCTGAAGATCGACGCCGGCAACATCGAGCTCGTCGAGTCTCTCGTCACCGCCCTCCTCGAAGCGAAGGACTACAACAACGCCATTCAGATCGTGCAGGCGTCGATCGAGTCGTCCTCGGACAACCCTCGCCTTCTGTCCATCTACGGCCGCGTCCTGATGGCGAAGGGCGACACGCCGGGTGCCCGCGCCGCTCTCGAGCGCGCGCTGTCCCGCGACGCCAACGACGTCAATGTGCGCGAAGCCTTGGCCGATCTTTACGTTCGTATCGGCAATGCCGATGGCGCGCTGGAGATGCTCACGCCCGTGGTTGAGAAGGCCCTCGGGCGCGGCGAGCGCGGCGCGGCGGTGGAAACTCTGAACCGGCTCCTTCGCGTCGATCCCGGGCACACGCCGACACTGGAGCGCCTGGTGGCCGTCTACTCCCGGCTGAATGAAGAGACGAATATCCTCTCGGCGTTGAGCAGCCTGGCCGAGGCGCATGTGGCCAGGGGACAATACGAGAAGGCCGCCGAGGTGCTGGAGAAACTGATCCAGCGCGAGCCGCAAAACGCGCAGCACCGCACGAAGCTCCAGTTCGTCCGTAGCCAGATGGGCGGTGTCGACACGATGCCGGCGCGGCCGAAAGCCGACATTCCGGTGGCTCCGCTGTCGATGGAGATCGACGAGCCGGTGCCGTCGTTCGACTCGTTTGACGAAGGCCCCGCGATCTCATTCGATCTCGACTCCTCGGAGCCGCTGGATCTCGATCTCAGCAGCAGCTTCGCACCGCCGCCCGCTCCGGCTCCCGCCGCGCCACCGCCACCGCCGCCACCTCCTTCGCCGCCCGCCCCGTCGCCTCGCCTGCAGCCGGCCGTCGAACAGGCGGCAGCCGAGCTCGACCAGTCCGATGGCGGTGAAGATCTCGACTTCATCACCGAGCACATCACGGAGGCGGAGGTCTTTGCCAAATACGGCCTTGCCGAGAAAGCGACGGAGCACTTACGCGCCGTGATCGAGCGTGCGCCGAAGCATCTCACCGCCCACGAAAAGCTCTATCGGATCCTGCTGGACGAAGCCGACATCGAAGGCGCTCGCTCCGCGGCAAGACAGTACATCAGCGTTCTGCGGGAGAAGGGCGACCTCTCGACCGTCGAAAACGTCCGCGACGAATTCATGATGCGGGGCCATACGCTGGAGATCGCCGCCGAAAAGCCCGTGGTGACGCGTCAACCGACGATGGAGCGCGCCATGCCCACTCCCGCCGAGGTCGAGGAGGAGCTGAGTTTCGATCTCGACACTGGCGCACCGGAGTTCGCCACTCCGGCCGAGGAGGCCGAGTCCGAGTTTTCATTCGACATTCCGGAGCCGGAGCCGTCGTTCGACCTGCCGTCGATCGAGCCGGAGCCGGAGAGTGCTCTTGAGTTTGAGTCGCTGCCGGCCGCCGAGGAGTTCTCGTTCGAATCGCCGGCCGAGCAGCCGGTTTTCGGTAGCGAGGAGATCCCCCTCAATCATGCGCCCTCGGCCGAGGAGCTTCGCGAACTCGACTTTTACATCGAGCAGGAGCTGTTTGACGAGGCGCGCCAAAAACTCGGCGTGCTCGACGCGCAGTTCCCGAATAACGCTGCGGTTGAGGATCGGCGGGAACGTTTCAAGGCCGCCTCAACGCCCGCGCCCGGGAAGGCCGCGGCGGATGCCTTCGCTCCGCCGGTCCTCTCGCGCGACGAAATCGAGAGCGAGCTCCTCTCTGCTCTTCCTGATGACGACGACGACTTTTCGATGATCGCGCCGCCGCCACCCCCTCCTGCCCGCGCCGCCGCGCCACCGCCCCCCCCGCCGGTTCACGAGGAGAACCTTTTTGCCGACGAGGACGATTTCTTCGATCTTGCGGCCGAACTGGAGTCGGAGCTGGAGGAAGAATCGGAGGAGGTCTCTCTCAGTGAAGAGGAGCAATCCCTCGAAGAGATCTTCAAGGAGTTCAAGAAGGGCGTCGAGCAGCAACTCGACTCCGAAGACTACGACACGCATTACAACCTCGGCATCGCGTACAAGGAGATGGGTCTGATCGATGAAGCCATCGGCGAGTTTCAGCTCGCCTCCAAGGATCCGAAGCGCGCCGTCGAATGCGCCTCGATGCTCGGGCTCTGCTTTCTCGAGAAGGGGATGCCGCAGCTTGCCATCAAGTGGTACCGCAAAGGGCTGGAGATGCCGGAGATCAGTCCCGAGGAGCACGTCGGATTGCTCTATGACCTCGGCTCTGCCTACGTGGAAGTCGGCGACACGGACAATGCGCAGAAGGCGTTCGTGGAGGTTTACGGCTTGAATACGAACTACCGCGATATCGTGACACGCATCAAACAACTGGAAGACGCCCGTCGATGAATCAGACGCTCGAATCGTTTCTCCGCTTCGTGAACCTGACGACCTCCGGTCTGCTGGCTGGCTCTCTTGGCTTCGGCGAGCAGGCTCTCGTTCCCGGCTGGCAGCATGAGCTGCCCCAGCATGCGGACCATCGGACGCGGGCCATCGCCGCGCTCACCGACGCCACCAATTACTTCAACGCCATCGGTCCGGTGGCCCTGGGGACAGCCGTCACGCTCGCTGTCGGATCGCGCGGGGTGAAACCGCTCAAGCGCGCGCTCGACGCCGCGGCAGCGATCAGCCTTGCCGGTGTGCTCGCCGCGACGATCATGGTCACGGTACCGATCAACAAAGAGCTGGAGGGTCAGGCCCCGACCGACTATCCGAGCGACCGCTCGCAGTCGCTGGTGAAGAACTGGTCGCGCGCCCACGCTGTCCGCACCACCCTCGGCGTCAGTGCCTTTCTCTGTGCGGTGGCATCGAATCTGGCGCGGTCGTCTCACGCGAAGTGATCGAACCCGCGCGGTGCGAGGGGGAGTCCGTTCATAAGGACACCTCGCTCCTCCGTGATGCGACCGATCGCGTAGACCGGCCGGCCAGTGCGACTGCTCAGCTCCGACTCGCGTAGCGATGATGTGAAGAGGAGCGCGTACTCCTCGCCGCCGTGCAGTACCGCATCGCGGACGTTGATGCCGAGCCGCGGGCCGTAATGCGAGAGATCGGGGAACGCGGGAATGCGATCGCCATCGATTAACGCGCCGGCGTTCGATGCATCGCAGAGATGGTGCAGGTCGGTCGACAGCCCATCGGAGACGTCGATGCAACTGGTAGCGATGCCAACGAGCTTCATCCCCAGCGCCACCTCTGCTTCCGGTTCCAAGTGGCGGCGCTTCGCCGATTCGATGAACTCCCTTTCGGCGTAGTCGGCCGCTTCCGTTCCGCGCTGCAGCAGCGCCAGCCCGGCCGCGGAGCCGCCGATCGGCCGGCTGAGGTAGATGCGGTCGCCGGGCCGCGCGCCGCTTCGAAGAATCGGCTGCGCCGTCTCCCCGATCAGCGTGATCGAGACGAAGATGTGTTCCGCACGCGAAAGGTCGCCGCCGACAATCTCGACATCGTGCTCCCGCGCTGCAATCGCCAGTTCCTCGATGAGGCTCGCGGCGAGCGCCTCATCGGGTGAGCCGATGGCGACGACGGCGTACTGCGGCCGGCCTCCCATCGCCGCAATGTCGGAGAGGTTGACCACGAGGCTCTTGCGGGCCACGAGACGCAGCGGGGTGTCGCGCGTGAAGTCGGCGTTTTCGACCAGGACATCATTCGTGATGACCTGGGTGCCGATCACGGCCGCGTCGTCGCCGGCGCGCGGAAAGAGCTCGCGGATGCGAGCGATGAGGTCGCGTTCGCTCATCGCTTGATGACCGGCACGTTTACCGGAACAATGGGTTGGAGGGGGCGATCGAACGTTTCGCCGGGATAGAGGACTGCCTCGAGAAAGAGCCCCGATGGCGGCGCGGTCGGCTCGACGTTCGCCGCATTCGCATCGAGTCTGGCCGCGAGCTCTTCCGGCGTGGCATTGTCGCGGCCGATCTCGACCAGGAAGGCGATCAGCTTCCTGACCATCTTCCAGAGAAAATGCGAGGCCTCGATGCGCACGAGAATCAGATCGCCGCTAGCTGCCGCTTCACATCGCTCGACGACGACGATGCGCGAGTCTTCCTCTTTCAGACGCCGGTCGCTGAAGGCACTGAAGTCGTGTCTCCCTTCGAGCAGGTCGGCCGCGCGCATCATGCCGCCGAGGTCGAGGCGGTCTTTGATCCACCAGACAAACGGCTTGGCGAAGGCGGTGCGGCGGGTGGCGATCTGATAGAGGTAGACACGTGAAATCGCATCGTGGCGGGCATGAAAGCGGTCGTTCGCGCGCGACGCGGCGACGATGCTGATGTCGTGCGGCAGCAGATCGTTGATCTTGCGCGAGAGCGTGAGCGGATCGATCGCTTTGTGCGACCGCAGATGCGCCACTTGCGCGGCCGCGTGGACGCCGGCATCCGTCCGTCCGGCGCCGCCGATGTCGACCTCGCCCATCACCTGCGTAGCCGCGCGGACGAGGTGGCCCTGGATCGTTTTCGGCGTGTTACCCTGCGCCTGCCATCCCGAGTACCTCGTTCCTTCGTACTCGATCGTGAGCTTGTAAGTCGGCATGCGCCCCGCGTCGTACCAGGTTATCGGTGATTTGCTCGCTGTCGTCTGGGACGACAGCCACGAATCATACTATCCGCTCGAAGCCCTCCGCCGCGCCTGTCCCTGCGCCGGCTGCTCCGGCGAGCCTGACCTTTTCGGCCGCATGTCCGCCGGCCCACCGCCCCGCTACACCCCGGCTTCGTTCCAGGTGCAGAGCATCATTCCGGTCGGCAACTACGCCCTCCAGCCGAACTGGGCGGACGGTCACTCCTACGGGATCTGGACGTACGACAGCCTTCGCGCGTTTTGCGGATGCGGCGAATGCGGCAGGAAGTAGCACCATCAACCGCCACCCGAACCTCTCCCCGCCTCACACGTATCATTCCCACATGAAGCAGATTCGCCTCGTTCTCGTTCTCATCCTCGTCAGTCTGGCCTGCAAGCCGATCGCGGAATCGCAGACAACTGACGCGCGTCAGCCGCGGCAGGAGCGGTTGCCCATTCCGGCGTCCGTAAGCGCCGCGCGGCGGACGCCGATCGTGACCGTGGCGCATGATGTCGGGCCGGCCGTCGTCAACATCCAGACCGAGTCGACCATCCGCCAGCGCGAGTTCGATCCGTTCTTCGACCCGTTCGGCGTCTTCGGAGGCCGCGATCGCAGCTACACGTCTCAGTCGCTCGGTTCCGGCTTCGTCTGGTCCAGCGAGGGCATCATCGTCACGAACAACCATGTCGTGGAAGGGGCCTCGCGCATCACGGTCAACTTCAGCGACGGAACGCAACTGGCGGCCAAGCTGATCGGAGTCGATCCAGACAGCGACGTGGCGGTCTTGCGCGTCGATGCGAAGAACCTCCTGACCGCGCCGATTGGTACGTCATCCGACCTGCAGATTGGCGAGACCGTCATCGCCGTTGGCAATCCGTTCGGTCTGAGCGGCACGGTGACGACGGGCGTGGTCTCGGCCCTCGGTCGCTCGGTTCCTTCGAAAGAGGCCGGCCGCACGTTCACCGACTTCATCCAGACCGACGCGTCGATCAATCCCGGCAACTCCGGTGGCCCGCTGCTGAACATCGAAGGGCGGGTCATCGGCATCAACACGATGATTTTCGCCAACGCCCAGGGGATCGGCTTCGCCATTCCTGTCGACCGCGCTAAGAAAGTGATTCAGGACATCCTTCGATACGGGCAGGTACACAGCGCGTGGATCGGCGCGGTGACGACGACGATCACCCCCGAGGAAGCGCGGCGCACCGGGCTGCCAACGTCGCGAGGAGCGCTCGTAGCGCGCGTCATCAGCGGCTCTCCCGCGCAGGCAGCCGGCCTGAAGGCCGGCGACATCATCACCGCGGTCGCGGGACGATCCGTCGATTCCCGGGAAGCATTTTCGACGCTGACCGCCACGGTTGCGGCCGGACAGCCACTGCCGCTAACCGTCGCCCGCGGCGGCTCCACTCAGTCGATCTCCGTCCGTCCGTCGGAAGCTCCCGGGGACCTCGGCCTGAGAATCCTCCATGAAATCGCCGGTCTTCGCGTCATCGACCAGAACCGCACCGTTGTCATCGACGAAGTTGCTCGCGGCTCGCGCAGCGAGAACATCGGTCTGGCGCAGGGCGACGTCATCGTCGGCGTGAACGGCACCGAGACCGCTTCGGTCAAGGATCTCAACCAGATCCTCACGCAGTCAGCGGAACGATCGTCGATCGTTTTGCAAGTCGCGCGCGGACGTTACATCTACAGTCTGACGTTCCCGATGGGGGTATGACCGCGGTTGCGCGGTTCCGAAGTTACGAGGTCTCGCGGCGTGCGCCTGCAAACGCCGGCCGAGCAAGCGACCACCGCGATACCTCGCAACCGCGCGACCGCGCGACCGCAGTTAAAACAGCACCATCTGCGGCGGCAGTGTCCCTGCCGGCGGGATGGCGATCACGCGATTCCGCTTCGTGCCGAGCAATAGCCAGAGGTGCCGTCGGATCCACTCTTTCGACTCGCGGTGGTAGCGGAACTTGCGCTCCTCTTTGTGGAATCGGCGGTTGTGGCTCGCGCCGAGGACGTGGTGCAGGTACTCGTGGTGGATGACGGACTGGATGAAGAAGGCCGGGATGCCAGGCGAATCGAGGAGCGGGTGGATGCGGATCTCGGTCGTGATGTGGTTGTACGACCCGAGGCGGATCGAGCGCCGTTTCTTGCGCGTGATCTGCTGGCCCCATCGCACGGGGAGCGGAGGGTATTTGTAGAAGTAGGTGCGATGAACCTCGGCGGCGAGCGACGCCAGGTAGTTGTCGCGGTGATCAGCGATCCCGATCGGAAGCGGCCACGTCTCCATCAAGAGTCATTGTGCGGAGGGCGCAGCCGCTTCGCAAGGGTTATTCGTCGCCGCCGCCGGCAGCCCCGTGCATGATGTTGGCGACGTTTTCCATCGCCGCGGCCGTGACCATCGACGTCCCGGCGGCGATGATCTCGTCGCCCTTTTTCATGCCGAGCCAGAGGCCGACACCGACGCCGAGGACTACTGCCACGATCGGATACGACCGGATGTGCTCGCGCCAGGACTCCGGCAGCAGGTTCTCGATTTCCTCGAACAGCGCCTCCGGCCCGCTTTCGGCCAGGGCATTGCCGAGTTGCGATGCCTTCTCGCGGATCGGGAAGTCGTAGTCCATACCGGCAGCGGAACGTTCGTGATCGTCGTCGTGTGAGCTTGGCATTGTTGCTCCTTGGAGTCCGGGCATCAGAATGATCGAGGCCGCGCGGGCCTAGTCGCTGTCGTCGCGGCGAAGCAGCAAACCGACGAGGAATCCGACGCCGACCGAGATCAGCAGCGCCTTCCCCGGGTTCGAGCGCACGTAGCTGCGCACCTGATCGGTAATCGCGCCGAAGTCGACGTCGTCAACCTTCTCCCGTACGCGGTTGTACTGATTTCGCACGGCGTCCGACGCCGCCGAGTATTTCTCGTTGACGAAGTCTTTTGCCTTGCCAAAGCGCGCGGCAGCGTCGTCAACCGCATCCGCACCGCTGGGTTTTTCGTCCATGACAGTCTCCTTCGACCGCTCAGCCTATCAGAGGCGGCGCCGATCGTGCGGCGCGTACAATCGCCGGCCATGCGCATCCGCCTCGAGCACGTCACTCACTCCTACGCGGGAAGCGAGGAATCGGCGGCGGTTCAGGTGCTGGACGATGTTTCGCTGGAGATTGCCGCGGGCGATTTCGCGGTGCTGATGGGCGCATCCGGCAGCGGGAAGTCGACGCTGCTGAACCTCATCGGAGCGGTCGACAAGCCAACTGCCGGCAGGATGTTCCTCGATGAGGTCGAGACGTCCGTCCTCGACGAGTCGCATCTGACGCTGCTCCGACGCAAGTCCATCGGCTACATCTTCCAGTTCTTCAATCTCATCCCGACGCTGAACGTCTTCGAGAACGTCGCCTTCCCCCTCTCGCTGGCAAATACCCCGCGCGGCGAAGTGAAATCGCGCGTGGCGGATGCGCTGGCCGAGGTCGGACTGGCCAATCGTGCCAGGCACTTTCCGAGCGAGTTGTCTGGCGGCGAAATGCAGCGCGTGGCCATCGCCCGCGCCGTCATCCATCGCCCCCCGCTGATCCTTGCCGACGAGCCGACCGGCAATCTCGACTCGAAGAATGGCGAGATGATCCTCGACCTCATCCGCGGCATTCACGAGTCACGACGTCCGACGATTGTGATGGCGACCCACTCCGAGCGCGCCGCGGCGTATGGGGATTACGTGGTGGAAGTGGCGGATGGAAAGGTTGTGCGGGGGTCGGGGGTCGGGGGTCGGGAGTCGGAGAGACAGAGAGTTGCAGTCGCTCAGACGCCCGACCCCCGACTCCCGACCCCCGCGTCGAAATGATCCTCCGCGCACTCGTTCTCCGCCCCATCCTCCGCGAAGTGATGCGGACGACGTTGACGATCCTCGGGATCGCCGTCGGCGTGGCGGTCGTGGTGGCGATTGCACTGTCGAATCAAAGTGCGCTGCGGGCATTTCAGGAGTCGGTCGATGCCGTGGCCGGCCGCGCCAACTACCAGATCGTCTCCGACGTCGGCCTGAGCGAGGACGTCCTCCTTGCGTTGCAGCCGTTCTGGGGCCGCGGTGTCCGCTTTGCGCCGGTCATCGATCTGGAAGGGATCGCGGACGTCGTAACGGTTGCGTCGCCGGCATCGAAGGGGGCGCCCGAACAACTGCCGATTCGCCTGCTCGGTGTCGACCTTCTCTCAGATCTCCACTTTCGCGATTACCGATACGCCAGCGTCGTCACGAGCAGGCACGAATCGGCGGCCACGTACCTCAGCCTCTTCCGCGACGACTCGGTCGTCATCCCTGCCAGCTTTGCCCGCGAGCACGCGCTCCACCTCGGCTCTCCGCTGACGCTCGACTTCAGGGGCATGCGTCGGACGATGATCGTCCGCGGCCTCCTCGAAGCGCACGGCCCGGCCACGGCGTTCAACGGCGCCATCGCCATCGCCGACATCGCCGCGGCGCAGGCGAGTTTCGGACTGACGGGACGATTGTCACGCATCGATCTGATCGTTCCGGACGATTCGCTGATCCCCACGATCGAGCGTGTTCTACCGACGAGCGCGCGCCTGGAGCGGCCGGCGCGGCGCAACGAACGGGTCGAGAAGATGCTGCGCGCCTTTCGCGTGAACCTTTTCGCGCTCGCCGGCGTGGCTCTGCTGGTAGGGATGTTCCTCGTCTACAACACCGTCCTCATCTCGATCCTCCGGCGGCGCAGGGACGTTGGCATCCTCAAGACTCTCGGTGCCTCTGCGCCGCGGATCTTCGGCGCATTTCTGCTCGAAGGTCTCGTCTTCGGTCTTGTCGGTTCGGCAGTCGGCGTGGCCCTGGGACGTGGTCTGGCCTGGCTGATCCTGCGGATGATCGGGAGGACCATCAACGCGCTCTACGTAAGCTCCACCCCCGAAGCGATCGTTCTGACGCCGGGGATCATCGCCGCTGGCGTGGCCGTGGGAACGATCCTCTCGCTTCTCTCGGCGATTCAGCCGTCGATCGAAGCGTCCCAGGTGCCCCCCAACCTTCTTCTTTCCGGGGTTCAGCGGCGATGGCAACGCTCTGACTCCAGGACGCGAGCTAGCGCCCCGGCAATCGCCATCATTTGCTTTATCATCGCTGCCCTGCTCTCCCGTCTGCCGGCGTGGAACGGCATCGCAGTAGCCGGATACGTCGCCGTCCTCTTCGTCGTGGCGGGCTTTTCGGCTCTGGCGCCGATGATCGTCACCGCCGCGTCGAACCTGCTGCGTGTGCCGTACCGCGCCGGGTTCGGCATCGTCGGCGAGCTGGCCTCGGCGTCGATCCCCGCCTCGCTGCGCCGCACTTCGATCGCCGCGGCAGCGCTGTCACTGGCCATCGGGATGATGGTGGCGGTGGCGCTGATGGTGGGCAGCTTTCGCGAGACGGTACGGGTGTGGGTCGATCAGACCGTCAGCTCCGATCTCTGGCTGCGCCCGTCGAAAGGGCTCTCGAACGCCGATGCCGCCGTCTTTCCGAACGCCATCTCCGCGGACCTGGCCAAGGTCCCGTTCATCGCCGCTTTCGACCGCGCGCGCGGACGCGGTGCGGCCTACGGCGACGCCACGATCACGGTCGCCAGCGGCGACCTCGACGTGATCGCACGTTTCGGCGACCTGCCGATGATCTTGCCGCGTTCACCCTCCGAGGCCCTGCGAAACGCCATCGCCCGAGACGGTGTCGTCGTCTCGGAGAGCTTCGCCCTGAAGTACGACAAAAGCGTAGGGGACGACGTCACGCTGACGACGCTCCGCGGCCCCCATACGTTTCCGATCACTGGCGTCTATCGCGATTACTCGAGCGACCGCGGCGTCGTGGTGATGCCCCGCGCCCTCTATGTCCGTCTGTTCGGCGACGACGCCATGAACACGATCGTCATCTACCTGAAACCGGGCGTCGGCCGCGACACCGCGCGACGGCAGCTCGAAGCGATCTTCGGCCCGAAGTACCACGCCTTCGCCGTCATGAACTCCGAGATTCGCGGCGAGGTGATGAAAATCTTCGACCAGACCTTTCTCATCACCTACGCCCTCCTGGCCGTGGCCATCGTGGTGGCGGTCCTCGGCGTGATCAACACCCTGGCCGCCCTGATCCTGGAGCGGACGCGCGAGCTGGCCCTCCTCCGCGTCCTCGGCATGTCCATCGCCGAGGTCCGCCGCATGCTGGTCCTCGAATCGTCCGTCCTCGGCCTCACCTCAACCGCCGCCGGCCTGGCCATGGGCTACGTTCTCTCCTGGATCCTGATCTACGTTATCAACAAACAGTCCTTCGGCTGGACGATCGCGTTTCACACACCGGTACGCCTGATCGCGGCGTCGCTAACGGTGACGTTTGTGGCGTCGCTGGTGGCGGGGCTAGTGCCTTCGCGGCTCGCGCGGAGGATTGACCTGGCTAGCGCGATGAAGGCGGAGTAGGGGAGGCAGTTACTGAACGGCTGTCAGTCGAAAGAGCGACAAAACCACCTGCGAGTCGTCTCTGCCGAATGTGAGAATTCTACTCAATCGTGCGCCACCGACGGCTGACCTTCACGGTCGGCGGCAAAACTGAGACAGGCGAGAATATCGTCGTGCGTAAGCTCTGGGAAATCTGACAAAACCTCTTCTTCGGACATGCCAGACGCAAGATACGAGAGGACGTCGTACACCGTGATTCGCATGCTACGAATGCAGGGCTGACCACCGCGCTTGCCCGGTTCAACGGTGATGACGTCGTGGTAGCTCATCGGTGCGTTAGTTTAACGCACCCTCCAGGACTAACGACGCCGACCATGCCCCCTAGCAGCTAGCTAGATCGGGTCTTGGGCCTCACATCAACCGCCGCCGGCCTGGCCATGGGCTACGTCCTCTCCTGGATCCTGATCTACGTCATCAACAAACAGTCCTTCGGCTGGACGATCGCGTTCCACACACCGGTGCGCCTGATCGCGGCGTCGCTGGCGGTGACGTTCGTGTCGTCCCTGGTGGCGGGGCTGGTGCCGTCGAGGCTGGCGCGGAGGATCGATCTGGCGAGTGCGATGAAGGCGGAGTAGCGGACTGGGCAGGTGTTCCGGACCAGTTCGGATAAGTATACAGATAGTATCTACCTCAAAAGGCAGGAAGACCCTGCCTCAAAAGGCAGAAAGAATCTGGTATAAGGCAGGGCTCGGTGCCAAACCCTAGTGTCGCGTCAAGATCGAAATCAGGGTGCAGCTCAATCTTAGAGCTCTCGGCGCAGGATGCCTGGCTGGAGTTCATGGTCGCGCCTGCGGCCTGATCTTACGATTCCACCGTCCGCCACGCCAGGAACCACGGCTCCCTCCGCCCGAACTTCGTCGCCAGCGCGGTGCCGATGCCGAAGACCGAGGCGAAGCCCCAAATGATCGGGCCGACGATGGGGATCAGGCGCAGGGCGCCGAGGACGGCCACGCCGACGACGACCATGGCCAGATCGCCGCGCAGCCAGTGGCGGCGGGCCAGTTGCTCGCGGGTGCGGGAGCCGGCTACGAGCGTGCCGACGGCGTGGAAGACGGCCACGGTGCCATAGATCTTCGTCAGGATCGCGAAGACGCCGAGAGCGAAGAGAAGCGGGACGCCGACGTGGTAGGGGATGAGATAGCTGAAGACGATGGCCGTCAGCGCGAAGCTCGTCACCGCGACGAGACCGAGGGCGAAGCAGTGCAGAGCGCTGGCGCGCATCTCCAGCGACGAGTAGCGAATCTCGCGTCCGCTCAGCAGCGTCAGCGCCACCGCGGCAAGCATCCAGACGGCCAGAAGAGCGGCGATGACCGCGGTCTTCTGCAGCATGGCCGTGGCGTCGCCGACCGTCAGCGGTCCGCGAACATTCGCGCCCGGCGGCGCGGCGACCATCGCGGTCACCAGCGACGCGGCGGCGATTGTCAGCGGCAGGAACAGGCGCAGCATCCTACGCATCGATCCCCCTCGGCGCACGCCGCAGCAGAACGATGAGCAGCGCGTTGACGACGAGGAACAACACCCCGAACGCGATCTGCATCCCAAGCGAGGCCGCGCGCAGCGATGCCGTGGCCCGGGTCAACAGGCTCCGAATCCCTTCCATCGATGCCAGCGAGCTCTCGGCCACGTGCAACGGCGACATGCCGGTGGCGTCGCAGAGCGCCAGGGCGATGGCGATGACGACGACCGCTCCGCCGAGGACCAGACCCCATGGACGATGCGACGAACCTTCCCAAGGCGCCAGCGGCAGAGCATCGAGATCGATCGGCGCGGGCTCGGCGCCGGCCTTCTCGGCGAGTCCGGCGGCCTCGGCGCGGCACGTCGCGCAAGTCTCCAGATGCGCGGCGTTTGGCTCCGGATCTTCCAGGTATCGCTGACACGCGCTATCGGTCATAGGGGTTCCACGAATCCTTCGAGCTCGACCTTCAGCAGGTTGCGCGCCCGAAACAGTTTGTTTTTCACGGTACCGAGGGGAAGCTTCTTCATGGAAGCGATCTCCTCATAGGATAGCTCCGCGAAGTGCCGGAGCTGAATCAGTTCGCGATAATCGGCCGGCAGGTTCCTCACCGCCGAGTCGATGGCGTCGGCGAGCTGCTTGTTGTTCAGGGCGCGATACGGTGATACTCCGGTGTCGGCGAACTCGCGGTCTTTCGTGTCCTCGTCGCCCGGTTTTGCGGCGATGGACACCTCGTTGACGGTCTTCTTGCGCAGCGCGTCGATGGCGCTGTTCTGCGCGATCCGGAAGAGCCACGTCGAAAACTGGTACTTCGGATCGTAGCGATCAAGGGCGACGTAGACCTTCACGAAGATTTCCTGGGCCATGTCGTGAGCGTCTTCGTAGCGATGCGTGATCCGATACACGTAGTTGATGATGCGCTTTTCGTAGCGCTTCACCAGCTCTGTGAACCGGTCTCGGTCGCCCTCGAGGATACGCGCCACCAGGGTGCGGTCATCGAGCTGCTCACGTTCAGCCATTCGTGGTTACGGTTTCCGCGGTTGAAAGTTTTTCGGATGATACCCTGCGAGGCCGGGCTGTCCGATGATCGAGATCCGCAATCTGACCAAGCGCTACGGCGACTTCACCGCCGTTGACGACATTTCGCTCCATGTGGCGCGCGGCGAGATCTACGGGTTTCTCGGCCCGAACGGCGCCGGTAAGACGACCACGATCCGGATTCTGGCTGGCCTTTCGATGCCGACCTCGGGGACCGTCCGTGTCAACGGCCTCGACGTGACTACCGAAGGCGTCCGCGTGAAGGCCACGACGGGATACATCCCCGACCGGCCCTTCCTCTACGAGAAGCTGACCGGTCGCGAGTTGCTGCAGTTCGTGACCAACCTCTACGGACGCGAATGGCGCGATTGCGAAGCGCGGGCGATGGAGCTTCTGGCCTACTTCGGCATCGCCGATTGGGCCGGCGCGCGCATCGAGAACCTCTCGCACGGGATGAAACAAAAGCTGGTCATCGTCTCCGCCCTGGTTCACGACCCGGAGCTGCTGATCATCGATGAGCCGATGGTCGGACTGGACGCGCTGGCGCAGAAGCAGGTGAAGCTGCTCTTCCGGCGGCTGGCCGCGGAGAAGAAGACTGTCTTTCTGACGACCCACACACTGTCCGTGGCCGAAGCCGTCTGCGACCGCATCGCCATCCTCAACCGTGGCCGCATCGTCGCCAGCGGCACCACCGCGGAGCTGAAGAGCGACCGCGCGCTGGAGGATGTGTTTCTGGAGCTGACGTACGACGATGGCTCCAACGGGGCATTCGGACCCTGAAGCGGCAAGAAATGCAGCCGCGCGCTGACAGAAGGGGCTGCACGAGGGTCTGGCGTGGCCGGATGGTGTCTGCGGGAACCTAAAGAGAGTGCCGCGGAAGTCGCCGATCTGCCATTTTCGGTGGGCCATCAGCGGTTCGGAGACAGTTAGCCGGGTCGCGGAGGCAGTTAACTGGTTCGTGGACGCAGTTAACTGGTTCACGAAAGGCAGTTAACCGGTTCGCGGAGGCGGCCTAACTGGTTCGCGGAGGCGGGTTAACTGGTTCACGGAGGCAGTTAACCGGTTCGCGGAGGCCGGTTAATTGGTTCGCGGAGGCGGGTTAACTGGTTCGGGGAGGCAGTTAACCGGTTCGCGGAGGCGGTCTAACTGGTTCGCGGAGGCGGGTTAACTGGTTCGCGGAAGCGTCTAACCGGTTCGCGGAGGCAGTTTAACCGGTTCGCGGAGGCAGTTTAACTGGTTCGGGGCGGCAGTTAACTGGTTTGGGGCGGCAGTTTAGCTGGTTCGGGGCGGCAGTTTAACCGGTTCGGGGAGGCAGTTAACTGGTTCGCGGACGCAGTTAACTGGTTCACGGAAGGCAGTTAGCTGATTCCCCGGAGGCAGTTAACGACCTTCTACAGTCCGTTAACGATCCGCCGGACACAACGGGACGGCTTTCGCGCAACCGTTCGTGCTCCTCGAAGCACCCGTCTCCCTCGCGAATCGTCCCGCGATGCCCTCGGTATACTCGCCGTCATGAAGAATTTGCTTCTCCTTGTGCTCCTCGCGTCCGCCTGCGCCTCGTCACCGCTACGCCCCACACAGCCGGGGAGCGATCAAGTGGCGATCGAGTCGGCGGTGCAGGCGGTCTACACCGTCATCTCCGGGCCGGCCGGGCAGAGGGATTGGGTCCGGTTCGAGGGATTGTTCGCACCCGGGGCACGGCTGATTTCGACGCGGCGCAAAGACGGCGTGGTGACGGCCAACGTGATGACGCCGCAGGAGTACGCGACGAAGGCGGGGGCGTACTTTGCCGACCACGGTTTCTTCGAGCGTCCGGCAGCGAACCGCGTGGAGCGATTCGCCGACATCGCCCACGTGTTCAGCACCTACGAGTCGCGGCACGCTTCGTCGGATGAGAAACCCTTCGCGCGCGGCATCAACAGTTTTCAACTGGTGCGCATCGGTGACGACTGGAAGGTGCTGACGATTTTCTGGCAGGAGGAAGATTCAGCGCATCCGATTCCGCCGGAATACGCGGCGCGGTAGTGCGCGGTCTCGAGGGTTCGCGGTCGCGCGGTCAGCAGGTTCGTATCTCGTAACTTCGCAGTCTCCTGCGGCTCGCTCACCGCGACCCCGCAACCGCGCTACCGCGCAACCGCGACGCGTAGTAGCGTTACACCATGAACAAACGAACTCTCGGATCTCAGGGTCTGGTCGTCTCCGCGGAAGGCCTCGGATGCATGGGTATGAGCCAGTCGTATGGGCCGGCGGATGAGAAGGAATCGCTGGCCACGATCGATCGGGCCCTGGAGCTGGGCATCGACTTCTTCGACACGGCCGAGGTGTACGGGCCGTACAAGAATGAAGAGCTGCTCGGCCGGGCGCTCCGCGGAAAACGGGACAAGGTCATCATCGCGACGAAGTTTGGCTGGAAGATCGAAGGCGGAAAGATGACCGGACTGGATAGCAAACACATTCGCCAGGCGGTCGAAGGATCGCTCAAGCGGCTGGAAACTGATCACATCGATCTCCTCTATCAGCACCGCGTCGATCCCGAAGTGCCGATCGAAGTCGTAGTCGGTACGATGGCGGAGCTCGTGCGCGAAGGGAAGGTTCGCTACCTGGGGCTTTCGGAGGCTGGTGAGCAGACGATCCGCCGCGCGCATGCGGTGCATCCGATCACAGCGCTGCAGAGCGAATACTCTCTGTGGGAGCGCAACCTCGAGCCGCGCATCACTCCGTTGCTTCGCGAGCTCGGGATCGGCCTTGTCCCCTTTAGTCCGCTCGGCCGCGGTTTTCTGGCGGGCAGCGTGAAGCGCGCCGAGGAGTACCCCGAGGGCGACTTCCGCCGTAACGATCCCCGCTTTCAAGGCGAGAACTTCGACGCCAACATGCGTGCCGCGTCGGTCGTCCGCGAGATCGCCGCCACGCACAACGCCACACCAGCGCAGATCGCACTGGCCTGGCTGCTGCACAAAGGCGACGACATCGTGCCGATCCCCGGAACGAAACGCCGCAAGTACCTGGAGGAGAACGTCGCGGCCGCGTCAATCACGCCGAGCAGCGCCGAGATGGCGCGACTCGAAGATGCCCTGCGTCCTGATGCGATTGCCGGACCGCGCTACAACGAGCGGGCCATGGGATGGGTCGATCGGTAAATCCTGTGATCACGCAACGTGATCGTACGCCGCGTCAGCTTCCACCCTCTGTTCCCCGGCTCGGGATCTCCGATCGTCCGCCCCTGATCTCCTTGACTCCTCGTTCATTGACACATCGAGAAAGCACTCACCGCAAAGCAGCTTGCTGCTGACTCGGACGGCGGCCCCGATGTGGAAGCACGATTCGCAACGGAGCGACGAGGCCCGGCGTGAGCCGGAAACGAGAGGTAGTGGATAGTTGGCTGGACGAGCCATTAGGCAACCTCCTGGTGACTGTGTCTCAGCAACCGTTCGTAAACGGCGCGGAGGCGGTTGGCGATGACGGGATAACCGAAGCGGCGCCGCACGTTTTCGCGGATCGCAGCCGGGTCAAAACGCCGGCGAAGAATCTCGGTCATGCCGCGGAGAAGCTCATCGGAATCATCGCGATCGACGAGAAGACCGATATCGGGTGTGACAATGTCCTCCGGACCTCCGGAGCGCGTCGCGATCACCGGAAGGCCGGTGGCCATCGCTTCGATCAGCACGACGCCGAAGGTCTCGTGGTCGCTGCAGAGGACGAGCGCCCCTGCCTGCCGCATCCACTGTCGCACCTGCCAGCGGGGAAGGGCTCCGGTGAACTCGATCCTGGCCTGCGGCACGAGCGCGTTCGCAAGCGAACGCAGACGGCGCCCGTCTTTGCCCGCGCCGGCGATGACCAGGCGCGTATTCGGATGGCGAACGTTCAGCCGCGCAAAGGCGCGTATGAGCAGATCGACCCGCTTGTAGCTGACCAGGTCGCAGACGGCGAGGAAGGTGAACGGCGTTCCCTTCTGCCGTGGCGGTGGCAGGGTGAAGTAGTCGCAATCGACGGTGTTCGGAACGACTTCGGCAACCGGCGCTCCGGCAACGGCATCGACGCTCGTTTTGAGATTCCGGCTGACGGCGATGACCGCGGAGGCGTTGCGATAGACATCGGCTGCGTGCTGCCGCTGTCTTGGAGAGAGCTCTGCCGCCATGACGGAGCTGGAGTGCTCGGTGACGATGAACGGCCGCTGGAGCGCCCGCGAGGCCAGCATGGCCGCGTAACCGCCCCATAGCGCTGCGTGTCCGTGGATGAGATCGGGGATCCCGTAGACGACCGCGTACGATTCGACGAGACGCCGCATCAGGCGCGACCAAAGCAGCGATCCCGCCACGGTCTGGGCGAATGTGCTCCAGCCCTTCATCCGTATCGTCGGAACATCGTCTTCGTCGCACGCCTCGGTCTGAAAATGGCTGACGGTAAGGTTGAGCCCGTTGAAGCAGGAGAGGCTGCGGCGTTCGACGAAGGCAACGCCGACCTGCACTCCGGCCGCGCTCAGCGCCAGCGCCTGGTCGCGCACGAACATTCCTCGCCAGGGCTTGTCGGCTGTGCTGTACCACGACGGCAGATGAAGGATGTGCATTGGGTGCTCCGTGGCAACAATCCGTGGCTCAACAGCAAAGTGGGCGGCGGCTACGCGCCGCCGCCCGATCGAGGAGGAAAGGATCAGATCGCAACGGTCCAAAGAACGGTGCCGCTGCTGCTGATCGCGACGATGCTGCGTGTGGCCGTGCCACCCGAGGTCGCAGCCGGTACGATTACGACGGCGTAGGTGCCGCCGTTGAACGGCGTCAAATCATTGACCCGTCCGGTGATGTTGAGCGTCCACGCCTGAGTGCCGCTCGAGACCGATAGGGCGGTCAGCGTCGTAGTCGGTGTCGTGGCGCCTTTGGCCGTGCCGTCGTACACCTCGATCACCTGCGAGTCAGACAACTCGACGTCCGTGCGTGGGGAGGGGAGCGTCGAGGTCCAGGCGATGGCGCCGTTGCGGACAGCGACGATCTCGGCCACCGGCGTGCTGCGGGTGCTGCTTGCCGCGGCGCGAGTGATGATCACCGTGCCGTCCGGCGCGACGCTGAGTCCGCCGCCCGGCCCGTCCGGTGCTGGTCCACCCGGCCCTATCGGCCCGCCGTGGTCGTCAGCAATGGCAAATGTCGCCACCATCAAAAGTGCAAGAACTGCGATACCTGTTTTCTTCATGGGTGTGTCTCCTTTGCGTGGAGGTACTAGAACAAGCGCGGTGCCATGCCCTCGAAGGGTAGAAGCGGCGTTTCGCGGGTCAGAATGACGCGCCGCGTGAGACGAATTGACTCACCGGTTGGGGCGGGAGGACGCGTACCCCGTAGGTTTGACGTTTCAGTTTCGGCGCGAAGGGGGTGCGTGACGCGCGCGAAGGCGCGCCTGACAACCTAGCCCCGCGCTCGGCGCGGGGACGCTCGTGATTCGATGATTTGCGGCCGCGAAGGCGGCTGCGACAAACGCGCCGCCGAAGGACGTAAGAATGCTTACCGGCGATCTCCAACTCGTGTAGCGGCCGCCTCCGCGGCCGCACCTTGCTTCAACGAATCCAACCCCGCGCCGAGCGCGGGGCTGGATTGTGGAGCGCGCCTTCGCGCGCATAAACGGCGGCGCTCGACCAGCGCTTTGAGCTATACAAGTGTCTCGTGCAGGACTCGGCTGCCCTGGGCTGAACTCCCATCGATCCCCGTTACCGCGCTCTCCCGCTCCAGCACGCATATCAGCTCCCGAACCCTCCGCGCGTCGAGGTATTCGCCTGCCATCTCTGCGAACAACTGCTCCACGCCTGCTCGGTGGCGACGAAAGAGAGCTGGTGGTGGGTTGAGGCCTTGAGCGCGCAGGGCCCGGATCAGGTTCAGAGTAGGTGAGTCGCCGGGGAGGCGTTGCGGGAGGTCGAGCACGTACGGCGCCGCCATTTCCTCAACGCGTTTCTGCATTCCGAGGATGCGGCGCCGCGTCCGGTTCTTCGACGCGACCGTTTTGACGATACGGCTGCGGCTCTCAGGGAGAAAATAGATGGCGCGGACCGATTCGCGTGTTTGTCCGATACGGTGCGCCCGGCCATTGCGTTGATCGAGCTTCACGGGGTTCCATGGAATGTCGTAGTGCACCACGACGCCGGCCCGCTGCAGGTTCAGTCCTTCCGAGGCGAGGTCGGTGGCGACGAGGCGATCGATCGCGCCGCGGCGGAAGGCGTCGATCGCCGCGCTGCCGTCGCGCGCCGTGGCAAGCCCGCATCGCAGCCGCCGCGCCAGCGATCGCGCGGTCGCCGCCGCGCCGGTGAAGATAAGCGTCGGCTCGCCGTTCAACGCCGCATCGAGAAGGGCGGCCTTTGTGTCTTGCGCGCGCTCGACGACTGCACGTACCCCCGCGAGCCGGTCCATCTCATCGCGGATCGCTCTTGTATCGAAGCGGTCCGCGGGCGCGAGCAGATCCCAGAAGAGAATCTGTTGAACGGCATCCCCATCCTCTTCGTTGGCGAAGGCCCGCCGGTATTCGCTGCGAGAGAGAGCGCGGCCACTCTCGTTCACCCGTTCGTAAAAGCGGAGCTGGCGCCGCGCCGATTCGAGCAGCGCGGCAGGGCTCGATTCGAGTCGGTGCCAGAGGAACTGTCGCAGCAGTGGAGCGCTGGTGCTGAGCGGAAACCGCAAGGCATCGATCGGCGCATCTACGATCGGGTGGCGGATGACGCGCCTCTCGAGCATGCCGAAACGCAGCTCGGGCGGGAGAACATCGCGCTCCCGGCGGATGACGAGCTCGCGAACGATGACGTCGAGCGAAGGGCCATTGCGGACCGCAAAGGCGTCGTCGATCGATGCGACGCCAGAACCACGCAGAGCGTCGTCCGCGGCAATCAGAGAAACCAGCGCCAGCAGGTCGTCGGCGGAGTTACAGATCGGCGTTGCGGTCACGAGGAGCAGACGAGCGGCAACGGAACGGCGTGCCAGAGCGCACCAGCGCTGGGTGCGGCGGTTGCGGAAGGCGTGCGCTTCGTCGACGACGATGAGCCGCTCGCCCTCGTCGAGCGAGGGATCGGCGGCCAGCGCGTCGTGCGTGATGATGCGCGCCTCGACGCTGAAGTCGTGCAGCGTTTCTCGCCACTGCGCCAGCAGCGAGGCGGGAACGACGATCTCCACAACGCTTCCCCGAGTCTGCAATAAGGCAGCGACGCTGGCGGCCACGTAGGACTTGCCGAGGCCGACGTCGTCCGCAAGGATTGCTCCGCCGTAGCGGGCGATCAGAGCCAGCGCGCCCTCCACGGCAGCGCGCTGGTGCGGCGCCAGGTCAGGCATCTCCGCCCATGCCGAGGCGCTTGCGGAGAAACGAAGCAAGCCGCGCGTGCTCATCGACGGAAACGCCGTAAAGCGCGGCCACGATGGCATCGATCTCATCGTCGACACCCTCCCGGGCGGTCTCCGGTTTCCGTCGGGCGCGACGGGCGGCACGCAGAAGACGCGTCCATGCCTCGTGAGACGGTGCAACGGAAGGAAGCGGAAGGCGCGCGATCGTCCTGCCGAAGTAGCGGAAGTAAGAATCCTTTGCGCGTTCGGCAATGGCGACCACCAGAACGTTGACGATCGTGGAGTTCAAAAGTGCCGCGAGGACATTGGCCTCGTCGATCGACGAGACGTCGAGCGCGTAGAGCGTCTGGTTCGGCACAAGGGGAATGCTGCGATCGCCGAGCCGGACAGCATCTTCGAGCACAGCCGCGCAGAGACCGCGCGAGAGATCCTTCCAGACCACTTTGATGCCGACGTGCTCCGGGCGTACGTACGACAGCCGCAACGTCTCGACCTCGACCCCACGTGCCTCAGCGAGCCGCTCCACCCAGCGCGTCGGCCTGCGCCATCCGCCGGCCGGTGGCCAGAGCATCCAGGCAGGCTCACCGACCTGCCAACGGCGCACGTCGCGTCCGCGCGCGCAACGGCACACGGCGGTGAGCGGAATGTGGATGCCGTCGGTTGTTTCGACAGCCTTGTCGCGAACACGCTTCACATCGAGAAAGAAGGCGCCGTTGTTGCCGGTCTTCACCCCCATCACCGGCGTGCGGCCGAGCGTCTCCGCCAGAGGCGACTGTGCCGCATGAATGCGGCCCAGGATCGCATGGACATCCGGCGGAAGGAGCGACCATTCCGACCCGCCGAGTGTCAGCGCGGCGGGCGGAAGCGCGAACGACTCGCCGGCCGAGGTAATGGAGACGCACGCCTGACCCGAACCACCATCGCGATGCGCCAGGGTGATGCCGAGCGGAAACGTGTCGGCATCGAAATGGCGCTGCGCGTCAGACGACCAATCATCGAGCGCGAGGATGTGCACGGACGACGCGGCGCGCCGACGAAGCGGCGCGGCATAGCCGGCGTTGAGGAGCTTGGCCGGCACGAGCAGCGACACGACGCCGCCTGGCGCGGCAAGCGCCAGAGCCCTCTCGACGAACGCGATCGAGAGATCGGGCTGATGGAACGCCGCGCCGCGTGCGCCGTCACCGCGGAAGAGTGCGAAGCGTTCGCTGTACATCCGTTTGGCGCGAGGCTCGATGCGGCTGTTGCGGACCCAGGGTGGATTGCCGACCACGACGTCAAATCCGCCGCGCGCCATCACGTGAGCGAAGTGAACGTCGAAGGAGAAGAAGCCGATCTCGCCTTCCTCGATACGCTCGAGCGTGCGGCGGTTCGCGCCGATGCGCTCGTGCAGTTCGGCAGCGATCGAGATTCACCTCGCGCAAACGGCCGAAGAGGTCGCGCTGTGGTGCGCAGAGCTGCTCCTGTTCTCGCTCGTCGAGATCGATCGCCTTCGCCAGGAGCTCGCTGGCCAGCCTGCCATCGTTCGACCGGATGAGGCGTGCGACGGGCGCTCGCTCCCGATGCGGCGCGTTGCGGTAACGCTCGATGAGATCGGACTGCGCGCGCAGCGCGTAGACCCATTCACGATAGACGTCGCCCCGGTTGTCGCCGAGGAAGTCGGTCGGGCTGAGCAGCGAGTTGCCTTGCAGGATGTTGCGATCGAGGTTCGGCAGCGGCTGTACGCGATCCGCGTCGTCATCAGTCTGCGACACGATGGCCAGCCAGAGGCGCAGCTCGCATAGGCGCACCGCCTCGGGTTTCAGGTCGACTCCGTACAGCGAGCGTTCCACGATGCGGCGGCGCCGATCGGGCTGCGGCTCGGAATGCAGCACTGCCATGATTCTTTCGATGACCCGTAGCGCGGAGAGAAGGAAGGCACCCGATCCACAGGCCGGGTCGAGGACGGCAATCGCGTCAAGCCGGCGTGCAAGCGCTTGTGCGTTTCGAGGACGCCGGACCCGCTCTCCGCGGACTACCCGCTCCAGCAATTCACGTGTGTTCGCGTCCCCGTCGCTCAGCCAACCGACGATGGCACGCGAGGCCAGGACGTCGACGATGGCGCGCGGCGTATAGAAGCTGCCGGTCGAGAGTCGCTCGTCGGTATTCATCAGCGATTCGAAGACCTTGCCGAGCATTTCCGGATCGATATGCGCCCCCGCGCAGTCCGACTCGTCGATCGAGAAGGCGAACCGTTCAAATACTTCCTCGACGACGCGTTGCAGCAGGTCATCCGGTAGCGCCAGTGCCGAATTGCGCTCTTCGAAAGGTGATGGCTCGAAGAGGCCGCCGTTGAGATAGGGGATTTTGCCGAGCCCACGGGCGATGCGATCTCGATCGCGCGAGGCGGTATTCAGGCATCCGAAGAAGAGCGGAACGAATAGCGTTGCGTAGACGCCGCGCCGTTCGCGCGCAGCCGCCTCGATGCGATCGACGAGGAAGCGACGCTCGCCATTCATCCAGCCTTTCTGTTGAATGAAATAGAGAAAGAGAAGGCGCGACAGAAGCAGCAGTGCCTGAGCGTCGGTTGCGTCCTGCGGTTCAGCCGGCAGGGTGGTGCGGATCGCCTGCGAGACCGCGCGTACGGCGTGTCGGAAGCGCTCGAAGAACTGGCGCGTCAGCGATTCGCGATCGAGAGCGCGGTCGAAGATCCGACCCGGGTCGCTGCCACTGCCGAGAAGGTTCAGCCGGTCGAGAGCGTGCGCGGATGGATGGCTGAGGTCGACATCGAGGCGTCGAGGCTCGCGGCGAGTGGAGAGATCGTGGACGGTCAGCCGTCCGGCTGTCACTCCGACGACAACCGGCTTGACGAGTGCGTTGTACGTAGTCAAGGAGCGAAGGAAGGTGGTGATCGCGTCCGAGCCCGGCAATTCCTCGCCGCTGACGACGTAGACGTCGAGCTGCGGCGTGCGCGCGGCCAGATGGAGCGCGGCGGTATCGTTCCAGGGGATGTCGATCCCGGCGCGGCGCCAGTCCGCGGCGGCGATCGCGACCGGCGCGACTTCGTAGCCGAGGTCTCGCAGAAGGGCGAAGACCTCCCCGGCCGAGCCGGGACGCTGAAGGCGCGCGGCAGTGATCATGCCGCGCCTCCGCGCGATACACTGCGCACGCCGACATGCCGATACGCTGGGCGTACCTCAAGCGCGTGCTCGCGGGCGCGATCTTCGGCCTTTACATCGCCAATCTTCTCTACTTTCTCAACCCGCAGATCGACATCACGCCCGGTCGCCTCGCAACGGTCACGATCATCTACGGACTGATCTGCGGCCTGCTTTTCGGGACGACGCTTTGGGGTCTTCGGGCGCTCCGCGTTCGCTTCCTCGGCAAACCGGAAACGAACGGCGGCTTTCGGCCACACGGCTTCGGCTTCGTCGTCCTGGCCGCGTTCCTTGCCGCCGCGATCTACTGGATGCACCTGGAGGTGTTTCGGATCGGCTATCTCCCCATCGGCGCGGTGCGGGTGTTGTCGAAGGCGACGAACCTCATCACGGCGACAGCCTTCGTCTTGCTGCTGATCTGGTTCGCGGAGCGCAATGCCGACCGCAGGCTGTCGCGCATCCTTCTTGGGGTCGGAGTCGTGGTGATCGCGATCTCCTCGATCTTTCTCTACCAGCGCCGCGACAGTTATCGTACCGAGGAGCACGCGGTTGTCGTGGCGGACATCGGTACGGTGGCCGGACAACGCCCGGTCATCGTCGTGGCCATTCGTAACCTTCCGTACGACTGGATCCTGACGCTGGCAGGCGAAGGCTCGCTGCCGTTCTTCGAGCAGGCCCGGACGCACGGATACTTCACGCGGCTTGAGCCCTTTCCGACCACGAGCCCGAGGTCGTTGTGGGCTTCCGTGGCGACCGGGAAGCTGCCGTTCCGCCACGCGGTGACCGGCAGGCTCGGCTACCAGACGCCGCTGAACCGCCCCGGCGAGCGATTCCTGATCCTGCCGGCTGCCGTCGGCTTCAAGGTCTGGGGACTCATCCCGCCGGTCTCGCGCGTTTCGACGCCGCTGCCGGCTGGTCTCTCTCTTCCACTTTGGACCATTTTCGAGCGCCTGGGCCTGCACGCTGCCGTAATCGGATGGCCATGGTCGGAACCGACAGGAGCGGCCCGCGTCATCTCGGACCGGTATTTCGAGAACGCTTCGCACAAAGCGAGCGATGTATTTCCGCCGCAGTTCGCCGCCGAGATCGCGAAGCTCGCTGCCGCGCCGCCGGAATCGGACAGACAGCGCTTCAACGGGACCGGCAAAGCGCAGCAGAGAATCATCGACGCCCTTGCCGCCGACCTCACCTCGATGGCGATCCTGCGCACCTCGGCGCCGTCGTTCCCGCTCACGGTCTGCACTCTCGGAGGATTCGAGCAGACGCAGCGCGCCATCCACGTTTTCAATAACGACCTTCCGGCCCGCTCGACGGTCAAGGGCCTCGTGATGAGGGCTTACGCCGAGCAGATCGATCGGATGCTGGCGTCGCTGGCGCACGACTATCCGAACTACGTGATCGTCGTCGTTTCGCCATCCGGTCCCGTGCCGCCCCCGCTTGCGGCGACTCCTTACGCGCTGCTCCACGATTTCGTCGATCCGGCGGATCCGAGCGCGGATGACGGGTTTGTGCTCATTCGTGGCGCCGGCGTCGCTCACAGCGACAAGCCGCGTTCCGCGCTCGCCGTCGACATCGTTCCGACGGTGCTCTACCTGGCCGGTCTGCCGGTCGGACGCGATATGGACGGCAGCGTGCTCTCCGAAGCCTTCTCCGAGGAGCTGCTGCGCCGGAATCCGCTCTCGCTCGTGCAGACCTACGAGGCCCAGCGGCTGGTCGTCCGGCGAAGCGGGCTCTAACCGGCGCGTGTTGCGGCGTTGGTTGGGTGTCAACGCTCCTCCCACTTCTGCAGGCCGGCGTCGTAACGGAGCATTCGCACCTTGCCGGTCGCGCCGTAGACGCGAACGGCGTAGAGGTTGTCGACGCCGTCGCTGATGTAGATGGTTCCCGATGTGCTGCTCCCGACCGGCGAGAAAGAGCAGATGGTCGACGTGCCGAACTGCAGAGCAGGATCGGTCGGCAGAAGCTTCGCGCCGTCAGGATCGCGAATGGTCTTCGTCAGTAGCGCGATGGCCGCGGTCTGGAACTGGGGCATCACCAGGGCCGGGCCGAAGTAGCGCCGGTCGATGCCTTTGTTGATGTCGGCGTTGTAGATGCCGTTTCCGTTGCCGTCGTCGTACAGCGTGTAGGTCCAGTTGTTCCCCGACTTCACGAACTTCACGCCGGCGTTTCGCCCCCGTGCGATGGCCCGCGAACGGACCGCGCGCAGAAGACTGCGCATCTCATTTCCTGCCGCGATGACCGACGCCTGCCGCCGGTAGGCCGCTAAGGCAGGCATGGCGCACAGCGCGATGATGCCGATGAAGGCAATGACGACGATGATCTCGATGAGGGTGATGCCGTTCTCTCGTTTGAACACACGTTCTCCTTTCGGTGACGCAAGTGGGTTGGTGGACTGCTTTCCGAAGACGGCCGCCCCGCTTTGCGCGAGGCGGCCTTTGGAGGGGGGCGCGTTATCGCGCCGCGGGGGAGGGCGATGAGGACTTCTTGGAGGACTTGCGGGTACCGGTCGAGCGGGCCTTTGTGGCGAGCGTGGTCTTGCCGTCGACGGTGATCCAGGCAGAGAGGCGCTCGAACGACTTCTCGCCGAAGCCCTTGACCTGCATCAGGTCGGACGTCTTCTTGAAGTTGCCGTGCTCCTTGCGATAGTCAGCGATCCGCTGGGCGGCTTTCGCGCCGACGCGCGGCAGCATGGCCAGCTGCGTCACATCAGCGGTGTTGATGTTGACGACGCCTGTTGCGGTTGGTGCCGTCACCGGCTGCACGGTCGCAGCCATGGAAGTGCTGGCGATGGTGATGATGATGAGAACTGCCGAGAGGACGATGAGGTGGGACTTCCGCATGGTCTTCGTCTCCTATGTTTGTGGTTTTTTCTTGGTTGACCGTTGACGCGTTTCGTTGTTTTGGCTGTATCCACACGAGGACCCTTTGATCCTCTACACATCATTTGGAATTGCTCTCTCCGTTAGCACCACCTCCTTTCGCAGGAGGCGTAGTGCGATCGAACGGCCACCGTGCCGGATTAGCTAATTCGCGTGCCTACAGCTACTTAGGCGCGAAGCCCCGGAGGTGAGACGTCAAGAATGTCGACGGAGGCAATGCTTTTTGACAGGACCGAATCGCTCCCAGTCAGTCGCCACGCAGACACCGGGTGCGGAGACTCGGATGCTCTCTGCGTCTCTGTTGTGAGAAATGCCCGCGATTACGCGATTGCCGCGTGGCCGCCGGCTTCGAGGAGGTGGAGCGCCCAGGGGCGCATGCCGAAGTGCTTCGTTACCTGACCGCGCTCGGTGAGCCAGGCCACGATCGGGACGGTGAAGCCGGTCTTTTTCCGCGTCATGATCGCATCGGGGAGCGGCCGGTGCGGCGATCGAGACATCAGTTCCTTGCCGTTGCGCTTGCTCGTCGAGAAGACGGCAGGTGCGATCTGACGGAGGAGAAAGGCATCGACGAGCGGCACGCGAACTTCGAGCGAATAGGCCATCGATGCCCAGTCGATGTCGCGCAGGAGTTGATTGCGCATGAGGAGGCTCGACTCCAACGCCGCCACGCGCGCGAACGGCGTGCCCGGGTCAGGTGTGATGACTTCGCGAATGTGATCGAGGATGCGGAGGCGCTGCAGCCCTTCGCGCGCCAATTCATCGCCGACCACCGAGGCCACTTCCTCCGGCGGAAAGAGGCCGCGCTTCATCAGGTATGCCCCCTCGTACGATGTGCAGTACTTCAGCGTGTATCCCGTCTTCGGGCTGAAGCGCGCCGGATTCCTGACGAGGCGTCCGTGGAGTTCCTTGAACGCGGAGGCGGCGCGCGGGAGGTGCTTGAACGCGCTGAACGCCCGAACGAAGCGCGGGATGATGCGAAACGAGGAGTAGCCTCCGAACAGCTCGTCTCCGCCGGTGCCTGAGAGTGCCACTTTCCAACCCAGCTCCGCGGCCGCTTTGCAGACGAAGTAGGAGTTGAGTCCATCGAATGAAGGCTGGTCCATCGCCTCGAGCGCCCGCGGCAGCTCGGCCCGGAACTCCGCACGCGAAAGCGTTCTGGTGTGATGTGTTGTGCCGTATTCTTTGGAAACGACTTGGGCCAGCGGCGCTTCATCTTTCGCGGTACCGACGTACTCCTCGAACCGAAGCGTGACCGTCTGCAGCGGGATGCCGGTCTCCGCTGCAAGAGCGACGATGGTGCTGGAGTCGCGTCCTGAAGAGAGAAACGCGCCGACCGGAACGTCCGAGACGAGGTGATAACGGACGGACTCGCGTACACCGTCGGCGATCAGCGCCGCGCGCTCATCGTCGCCATAGCGGCGATGCTCGTTCACGGCATCGCGCAGCACCGTGGCGATCGAGAAATACGAGCGCGCTTGCGAAGCGCCGTCGCGCGTGAGCATCATCGAGCTTCCCGCGGGAAGCTCGCGGATGGCTTCATACATCGTGAACGGCTCCGGCACGCTGCCGCGAAGCAGAAAGCCGGCCACGCCCGCCGGATCGCGCGCCGTGGAGACGGCGCCGCCGGCCAGAATTGCCTTCACCTGCGACGCGAAACGAAAGGTCCTCCCGTCGTTCGCGTAGTAGAGCGGCTTGATGCCGTAGGGATCGCGCGCCAGAAACAGCTCGTTCGCCCGCGCATCCCAGATGGCGAAGGCGAACATGCCGCGCAGACGGGGCAGCATCTCCCGGCCCCACTTCCGGTACATGCGGAGCACGACCTCCGTGTCGGAGGTCGTATCGAAGGTTTCGCCCTCGCGTTCCAGTTCTCCTCGCAGCTCGGTGTAGTTGTAGATCTCACCGTTGAAGGTCAGAACCAAGTCGCCCTCGCGGCTGAGCATCGGCTGGTTCGCGCGATCGCTGACGTCGATGATCGAGAGCCGGCGGTGACCAAAGCCGACGCGACCATCGACAGAGAGCCACCTGCCGGCCGCGTCGGGCCCACGCATCCGCATCGCTTCACGCGTCCGCGTCAGTTCATCGACATCGACCGGAGGTGCGCCGGCGTGAAACGAAACGATCCCGTTGATTCCGCACATAAAAAGGGGCCGCAGTCTCCCACAATTGTGCTGAACGCGACATGAAGAGTCCGCCTCGGAGGCTATACTCGTCAATGATCCCATGAAGGAAAAGCGTGACATCTACCGCTTCCTCCACGTCACTCCGCGGCGCATCTACGAACAGCTCGACCAGTATGTCGTAGGTCAGAAACAGGCCAAAGAAGTGCTGGCCATCGCCGCCTACAACCATCTCAAGCGGATCGAGTACCTGAAGTTCGGCGGCGACGTATCCATCCGCAAGTCGAACATTCTGATGATCGGGCCTTCGGGATGCGGGAAGACCTACCTGGCCCGCACGCTCGCCAAGGTCCTCGATGTACCGTTCGCGTATAACGACGCCACCGCGTTCACCGAGGCCGGATACTACGGCGAAGATGTCGAGGTAGCGATCGGCAGATTGTTGTTCGCGACAAACCAGGACGTCCAGGCCGCCGAGAACGGCATCGTCTTCATCGACGAGATCGACAAGATCGCGCGGCGCTCCAGCGGCACGCGCACGGGCGCCGGCTCGCGCGACATCGGCGGCGAGGGGGTGCAGCAGTCGTTGCTCAAGATCCTGGAGGGCGAAAAGCTCTTCGTGCCGCTGAACGTGACGTCGCACTGGAACAAGTACGACTACGTGGAGATCGACATCGCCAACATCCTCTTCATCTGTGCCGGTGCCTTCAGCGACATCGACGAGAACAGCGACATCAAGCCGATCGGGTTTTTCGGCGAGGGCGATGAGCGCGCCAAAGAGGTGACGACCGAAGAGCTGATGAAGTACGGCTTTCTCCCGGAGTTGCTCGGGCGGCTTCCGGTGCACGTCGCGCTCGACAGGTTGACGGCGCGCGATCTGGTCACGATCCTGACCGAGCCGCGCGAGGCCATGATTCCGGAGTACCAGCGCCTCTGCGCGCTCGACCAGATCCAGCTCGAGTTCTCCACGGAGGCACTCTTCGCGGTGGCCGAGGCGGCGCTTCGGCAGAAGCTCGGCGCGCGGGCGCTGCGCGCGATCCTGGAGAAGGTCCTCCATCCTGTGTTGTTTGTCGGACCGGAGCGGGCCGGAGAGCGCATCGTCATCGAACCGGAGGATGTGCGGAGAGCGATCGCGTAAACTCCTCCATGTGAAAGCGATCGGGAAGACGATCGGGATCTCGGCCAAGATCACCTCGGACGAGGCACTGCAGTTCGCCGCGAAGGTGGCCGCCGATCTTCGCGCACGCGATTTCGGCGTCTGCCTCGACTTCGGCACAGCCGACAAGCTGAACGATCGCGGTAAATGCGTCGCCAAGGGCGACCTGGGAAAGCATTCCGATCTGCTCATCACCTTCGGCGGCGACGGCACGTTGCTCTCCGTGGCGCGTCACGCGCCCAGGAACGTTCCAATCCTCGGCGTGAACATGGGCACGCTCGGCTTCCTCACAGAGGTGCGCGTGGAGGAGTTCCCGGCGGTGATAGAGCGCGTGCTAGCCGGCGACTACGAGAGCGAGGAGCGCGTGACGTTCGACGTGGCCGTGCGCGGACCGGGACGCGATCACCGTTCCTACCGCGTCCTCAACGACGCCACGATCAACAAGAGCGCGCTGGCGCGCATCATCGAGATGCGCGTGACGGTCGGCGGCGAGTTTGTATCGTCATTCCGGGCCGACGGTCTGATCATCGCCACACCGACCGGATCGACCGCTTACAACCTCTCCGCGGGCGGCCCGATCATCTATCCGACGATGGGTGCGGTCGTACTGACCCCGATCTGCCCGCACATGCTGACCAATCGGCCCGTGGTACTGCCGGATACGCTCGATATCGAGGTCGGAATCGTCACCCCGCACCAGGAGATCTTCCTCACGCTCGACGGCCAGGAAGGATTGGGAATCGTTCAGCACGACACCGTCTGCATCAGCAAATCGCCGATTCCGGTGACGTTGATCCGCACTCCCAGGAAGAGCTACTTCGACGTGCTGCGGGCGAAGTTGAAGTGGGGAGAGGGGTGAGGTTGAACTTCCGATACGATTCGCGCATGACGATCGAGCGCCGCGCCGCCGCGCTACTCTTCCTCGTCTTCACCGCCTGCCAGATGCCGAATACGAATACGAATCGAGAAGTCCCCGCTCCTGAGGTCATCTTCGCCGGCGGGACGGTGCTCGCCGGGCCGAAACAGACACCACAGGTGAACTGGTCCGTCGTCACCGCGAACGGACTCATCGTCGATGTCGGACCCACCGATGCGATCCGCACCGCGCATCCCGAGGCCAGGGTGATTGACGTTCACGGCACGACGGTGATGCCGGGGATGACGGACGCGCACGGCCACTTGTACGGACTCGGCCTTTCGCTCGACACCGTGAACGTCGTCGGCGCACCGTCGTTCCAGGATGTGGTCGCGCGCGTACGCGAACGAGCCCAGCGTGCGGCGCCCGGTGAGTGGATCCTCGGTCGGGGCTGGGATCAGAACCGTTGGGCGGACAAGCAGTTCCCGACGGCGGCGCCTCTCGACGCCACCATCACCGACCACCCTGTCTGGATCCGCCGTGTCGACGGGCATGCCGGCGTGGCGAACAGCGCCGCAATGCGCGCCGTCGGCGTGACGGCAGCCACGCCCGACCCTGAGGGAGGCCGTATCCTGCGCGATCCGTCAGGCCGGCCCACCGGTGTCTTCATCGACGGCGCGCAGCAATTGATCGATTCGAAAGTGCCGCAACCGTCCGCGCAACTGCGCAAGGCGCGCCTGCTGGAAGCCGCGCGGAAGGTCGCGGAGAACGGCTTGACCGAGATGCACGATGCCGGCGCGGAGCAGGCCACGATTACCGCGATCCGGGAGCTCATCGACGAGCACAAGTTCCCGATCCGCGTCTATCTGATGCTCACGGACGAGGCGGAACTGCTCAATTCGTGGCTGACCCATAAACCGCTCATCGGTTACGGAGGCCGGCTGACCGTACGCTCGGTGAAGATGTACGCCGATGGCGCGCTCGGCAGCCGCGGTGCGGCGATGCTTGCACCGTACAGCGACGATCCGACGAACACTGGCCTTCTCGTCAGCAAGCCCGAGCACATGCTGGCGGTGGCGCGCCGCGCGCGCGCGGCCGGCTATCAGGTGAACACCCACGCCATCGGCGACCGCGGCGTGCGCAACGTGATCGACGCCTACGAGCAGGCCGGCGCGAAGCCGGCGGACCGTTTCCGCGTCGAACACTTTCAGGTGGTCGCTCCATCCGATTTCGCCCGCCTGGCACAGCACGGCATCATCGCTTCCATGCAGCCGACCCACGCGACGTCCGATATGCCATGGGCCGAAGCCAGGGTCGGTCCCGAGAGGATCAAAGGCGCCTACGCATGGCGGACGGTGCTCAACTCCGGCGCCCGCCTCGCCCTCGGATCGGACTTTCCGGTCGAGGACGTGAACCCGTTCTTCGGGCTCTACAGCGCGGTGACCCGTCAGGACCAGCAGGGCAATCCCGCCGGAGGCTGGTATCCCGATCAGAAACTCACGCTGGCCGAGGCCATCCGCGGCTTCACCTCGGATGCCGCCTATGCGGCGTTCGAAGAGTCGTCCCGAGGCACGATCGAACCGGGAAAGCTGGCGGATCTGACAATCGTTGAAGGAGACCTGTACGTGATGCCGCCGTCACAGCTTTTTTCGACGAAGGTGCGCTATACGGTCGTGGGCGGTGAGGTGGTCTACCAGAACGCTCGATGAGCCCGTCTACCAGCGGCGGCCCCTGCTTTCGGAATGGGTACTTCTGATGGGGCGTTAACTTTCGACGAACATTCAACCGATAGGAGATGCAGATGCGTAGAACATTCGCGCTGTTCGTGCTGGCGCTCGTGGTCGTGGCCGGTAACGCGTTCGCGATTGGCGAGGCCCGGGTCCAGGGGAAAATCACCGACGCCGCCACCCACCAGCCGATACCGTTCGCCGTGATCGTTGTCGACGCCACGTCAGGACACACGGTCCATAGCGAATACAAGGCGGACAAAGACGGCGTTTATCGCTTCCTCGTGCTCGATGGCACTCTCAACTACAAGTTCACGTACAAAGCCCCTGGTTACGCGAACGTCGAACAGACGATGAAGCTCACGATGGGCGACCTCAACACGAAAGACGTGACGATGGCGCCCGCCTCGGCAGCGGCAGCAAGCACCGCCCCTGTCGCCATGAAAGCGGATCCGGCCGTGGTCGCTTACAACGAGGGTGCAGAGCTCGCCAACGCCGGCAAGGACACGGAGGCGATCGCCAAGATTGAGGCAGCGGTCACCGCCAAACCTGATCTGACCGCGGGTTATGAGGCTCTCGCCAAGTTGTACATCCGGAACAAGAACTACGACAAAGCGATCGACCGCGCGAACAAAGCCCTGGAGATCGACAGCGACAACCAGGACATGTTCGGCGTCCTTTCGGACGCGTACACCGCCAAGGGCGACAAAGCGAAGGCGGCCGAGTACCGGAAGAAGCTGCCAGCCGATGCCGCGGCGATGTTCAACGAAGCCGCCCGTCTCATCAACAGCGGTAAAGACGCCGAAGCCGAGCCGCTGCTGAAGGCCTCGATCGCCGCAAACGACAAATTCGCACCTGCCTACTACGAGCTCGGCATGGTCTATGTAAGGACGCAGAAGAACGCCGACGCCAGGACGAACCTGAAGAAGTACCTGGAGCTCGAGCCGAACGGCAAGGATGCCGCTACGGCCAAAGACATGCTGAATTATGTGAAGTGAAACAACTTCACGAAACGGTTGTGGCAAGCTGACGGGGGGCGGAAACGCTCCCCGTACTGTTTGGGAGAACGTCATCATGCGCACGGTTCTGATGCTGACCACGTTGCTCGTCGTTTTCGGCTGCGCGACGAATGGCGGGGCGCCCGGTCCGGAGCCGGCCGTAGCGTTTATCCAACTCTCGCGCGTCGCCGAGGGGACGCAGTACGACACGGGCCCCATTTCGACGCAGTTCGCGGTCGAGGTGAAGAACACATTGCCGGAAACGCTGCAGCTCCGCCGCGTATCCGTGCAGTCGATTGGTGGTGGCTCCTACACCCTGGGACCGTATTCGCAGGGTTTCAACGAGACGATCGGCCCGGGAGAGACGAAGCGCGTCTCGTTCTGGGCGCCGGCAAGGGTCGTCATGGCGACCGTAGCCGGTGCGAACGGGCCGGTCACGCTGCGGGGAACGCTCGATTTCGACAGCGCCGGGAAAAAGTTTCAGAAAGTCGTGGTTCAGAACGTTGAGCCCGAGGGAGGCAACTAGTGCCACGGCATTCCGTGCGCACGGGAGAAACCATCATGCGTAACGCCATTGCACTCTCAGCCCTTCTGGTCGCTGTCGCCTGCGCGTCGGGCAGCCAGGTCTCGCAGAAGGCCGCAAATATCCCGCTGCCGGAGATCACGCTCATCAGTCATACCGATCTGACGAACGTCCCGACGATCGCCACCGCCGTACCGGCGCATTTCGAGTTTCGCATCGTCAACGACGCAGAAGTACCGATCACGCTTCGCAGCATTGACCTCGTCGCTCTCGGCAGACCCGGCATCAGAGTCCAGTCGAAACACCTGCCGTATACGACCGTCATCCAGTCGCACACGGTCCAGTCGGTCGACTTCCTGACGACGGCGAGCATCGCCGACCCGGGTGGTCCGACCCGCATGGCCCCGGTCCAGATTCGCGCGGTTGCCCTCTTCGACTCGCCTCAGGGAAGCCTGGAGAAGGTCGTCGTGCAACAGCTTCGGCTCGATAGCGGGGAGTAGGACGGCACAAACGTAGGTCGGACTCTCAGTCCGACCGGTTCTCGCGCGGCCCCTGCCGGCTACCCCGCCGCGCGGTGCTCGACCAGACCGTCGAACACCTGCAGGGCAAGATCGACTCGGCCCAGCGGCGCCGACACTTGCACGCCCGCCACGCGGCCGCGCACGCGCTGGAGAGTCTCGCGGGCGATGGCGATCCCTTCGCGCAGCCCGTGCTCCTTGCTCTTCTCGCATGCGATGCGCATCCGTTCCATGACCTCCTCGGTGACGGAGACACCCGGCACCTCGTTGTTCATGAATTGCGCGTTGCGATACGACAGAAGCGGCCAGATGCCGGCCACCACCGGCAGGTGCATGTCTTGAATCTGATCGAGGAAGCGCTCCAGAACGACCACGTCGAAAACCGGCTGTGTGATGGCGTACTCGGCACCGGCCTTCACTTTCCACTCTAGGCGGCGGAGCTCGTAATCGAGATCGAGGTGACCGGGATTGACTCCGACCCCGATCGTAAACGTCGTCGGCTCGCCGAAGGGATTGCCGCCCAGATCGAGACCGTGGTTCATCAAGTTGGCCATGTTCGTCAGACCGATCGAATCGATGTCGAACACGGCCGTGGCGTCGGGATATGGGCCCATCTTCGGAGGATCGCCGGTGATGAGCAGAAGGTTGCGCAGGCCGAGCGCCGCGCATCCGAGCAGGTCGGAGTGCATGCCGAGGAGATTGCGGTCGCGGCAACAGTAGTGGAGCACCGTCTCGATGCCGACGCGCTGCTGCAGCAGGACGGCGACGGCGATGGCCCCCATCCTGTTCTGCGCGCGCGGACCGTCCGGCACGTTGACGGCGTCGACGCCGGCCTCCTTGATCGACCGTACCGACTCGATCATCTTGTCCGGGTTCGGGCCCTTCGGCGGCGTGATCTCGATCGTCGTCACGAACTCGCCCGCGGCGATCTTTTTCCCCCAATGGGAGCGCGACGCCAGCGGCACGGCTTCCTTGGCCTGGGAGCCTCCGATGCTTGCATCGCGTTCGACGATGACAAATGCGCGGCGCGGTGAGAGCGGCCGCACGGCGTCGGCCATGACCTTGATGTGCTCGGGCGTCGTCCCGCAGCAGCCACCGAGAAACTTCACCCCTTTGTGGATGAGCCGCTTGGCGTACTTGGCCATGTAGTCGGGAGAGGCCATGTACATCTGGCGCCCGTTCACTTCGCGCGGCAACCCGGCGTTCGGCTGCGCCGAGATCTTCTTTGCCGTGACGGCGGTGATCTCTTCGATGGCATCGAGCATGACGTCGGGACCGACCGAACAGTTGAGGCCGATGACGTCCGCGCCGGCGAGATCGAGGCGCTGGGCGATCGTGCGCGGCGTGTCGCCGTAAATCGTGCGCACGTCGTTGCCGATGGTCATCTGGGCCACGATCGGCAACGAGCAGATGTCGCGGATGGCCAGAATGCCCTGCTCGATCTCGGCGATGTTCGACATCGTCTCGAGCACGAAGAGATCGACGCCGGCGTCGCGCAACGCGGCGGCCTGCTCGCGGAAATACTCACGCGCTTCGTCGAGAGCGGTCGGCCCGTACGGCTCGATGCGGATGCCGAGGGGCCCGATCGCGCCGGCGACGTAAACGGAGTGGCCGGCCGCTTCGCGCGCCAACGCCGCCCCCCGTTCGTTGATGTGGCGCAGGTCGTCCTCGATTCCGAAGCTGCGCAGCTTGACGCGATTCGCGCCGTACGTGTTCGTCTCGATGATCTCGGCGCCGGCGCGGACGTATTGCTTGTGTACTTCGAGCACGATCTCCGGATTGCGGACGTTCAGCTCGTCATAGCACTTGTTGATGAAGACGCCCTTGGCGTAGAGCATCGTCCCCATCGCGCCGTCGAAGAGGTAGATGTGCTCGTCTGCGATTGCCTGTATGAAGTCCTGCATGTGCGTTCTCGCGTCGCGCGGTTACGGGGTGGGCGGGACCGCGCAACCGCGAGACCCGCAACCTCGTAACCGCAAACAAAAAGCCCCGCGCCGGAATCGACGTGGGGCCAAATCGAAGAACGAATTCGAACTTGCCGGCTATTTAGCTTTTTTTACCCTGGTTGCAAGCGACCCCAAATCAATCCAGCGAGATGCGAATGTAGGCCTGGGCGGCGTTTTTGTCAAACGCGGTCACGCGGTTTCGTGGTCTCGGGGTCTCGCAGCAGTTGGTCGCATACTCGCGGAGTAGCACTAAGCCGGCCGCGAGACCCCGCAACCGCGAGACCGCGCTACCGCGTAATCAGTTCCCGAAGATCTTCTTCAACCTTCCCCACGCCCCCTCCACTTCCTTCCGACTGCGGTCGACGTCGCTGGCCCATTTGCGGAATTGTTCGAAGGTGATCGCGGGCGGCTCGTCAAAGTTGTCGCGGTTGAAGAAGACGCTGCGAATGATGCCGCCGAAGAAGCCGGCCGGGCACTTGAGAGTCGGAGCGGTGCCGGCCAGGAAGACTTCATGGATGGGGCCGGGACAACCATCCTGCCAGAGCATGCCGGTCTCGGGGTCGATGTCGCGGAACGTCACGCCGGGCGGAGGCTTTGGTTCGCCGCGCAGGTGAGGGATGGATCTCATGTACGCGCCCCAGATCGGAATGGCTGCCTCGCCTGACGAGAGACGAAGCGGCGCGCCATGGTCGAAGCCGACCCAGACGCTGGTCACCATGTCGGCCGTGTAGCCAACGAACCAGGTGTCGCGGTAATCGCTGGTCGTGCCGGTCTTGCCGGCCACATAACCCAGGCCGTAGCGGTTGAGGCGTGAGGCTGTGCCGCGCTGCACGACTCCGCGCAACAGCGTGTGGACGATGTACGCCGCGTTCGGATCAGCCACGCGCTTCTGTTCGAGCTCGTGTACGTAGAGCGACTTTTCGGCACGGTCGCGAACCTCGCGCAGAAGGAAAGGCTCGACGCGAATGCCGAGGTTCGGGAACGGTGTGTACGCCGCCGTCAATTCGCGCATCGAGACCTCGGTCACGCCGAGCGGCAATGCCGGGATGCGCTCGAACTTCTCTTCGAACCCGAACTTCTCCGCCTCGTCAGCGACGCGCGCTACGCCGATATCCTCGGAGAGACGCACGGTCGGAACGTTCAGCGAGTGCTCGAAGGCCTCCCGCACGGTCACTCGTCCCCGATAGCGGTCGTCGTAGTTATGCGGCTGCCAGGTCTCGTTTCCGTTGACGGCGATGCTGATCGGCGCATCGAGCAGGAGCGACGCGGCCGTCACTTTTTTCGAGGCGATTGCGGCCTGATAGGCGAAGGTCTTGAATGCCGATCCCGGTTGGCGTCGCATGGCCGAGGTTCGATCGAACGGCGAGACGTTGTAATCGCTCCCGCCCACCAGTGCGCGGACGCCGCCGCTGCGCGGATCGACGGAGAGCATGGCCACCTGCAGCGGCTCATTCCTGGCCTGGGCCCGGAGCCAGGAATGCGTGGCCTCGAGCTGCGCCGGCGCGTGGGCGGCGACGCTCTCGGCGTTGCGCTGCGCGTCCGGGTCCATCTCGCAGACGATCGTCAGTCCGCCCTCGATCACGGGACGGATTCCGATTTCCTTCACGATGTCCCCGCGCAGGGCACGGAGGTAGAACGGATACGGCGCCTGCGGGATATCGCCGCCGCTGAATGCAACCTCGCTGGCTTTCGCCGCCGAGAATTGTGCGCCATCGATCCAGCCGTGATCGCGCATGACGGCGAGAATGGCATCGCGGCGCGCCTGCGCGATCTCCGGCCGCTTCTCCGGCGTGTCGCGATTCGGGGCGCGGATCATGCCCGCCAGGACGGCTGCCTCCTCAACCCGAAGCTGCGACGGAGGCTTGTCGAAGTAGAGGCGCGACGCCTCGTCGATCCCGATGATCGGCTTGCCGCCGCTGTGCCCGAGGTAGACCTCGTTGAGGTAAACCTCGAGGATCTCGTTCTTCGGCATGCGGGCATCGAGCAGCATCGCCAGCACGATCTCCGTGATCTTGCGGCGCCATGTCCGCTCCTGGGAGAGGAAGCGCGTCTTGATGATTTGCTGATCGATCGTGGAGCCGCCGGCGGCGATGCCATGAGCTCGAATGTCCGTCAGGAGCGCGCGGGCCATGCCGATCGGATCGATGCCGATGTGATAGTCGAAGCGGACGTCTTCCGCGGCCAGGAACGCGCGCGGCACATAGGCGGGCAGCGTGCCAAGCGACACCGGCGGTGTGGTGCGCCAGTCCACGCCGTACAGCGTGGCCACGCGCATCGGCGGCTGCCGCGCGGCGGAGAGGATGACCGTCGGCTCACGCCAGGCGTGGTCCACGAGCTCGCGTGAGAGCCGACGGTTGAGGATGAAGATGTACACGGCAAACGATTCGCCGATGACGAAGGCGATGACCGCCATCGCCGCGAGCCATCGCGGATACCGTTGCATGCGTGACAATCGCGACATCTTCGTCTACATTGAAATTCGTGCAACGGAGTTGCCACGCAGCACAAATTTTCCTTCGAATGTACGGCTCCACATCCCGACAGTTTTGAATAGGAGAGAAATCGATGGCTGCCAAGAAGTCCAAGAAGTCCGCGAAGAAGCCGGCTGCGAAGAAGTCCGCGAAGGCGAAGAAGGCCCCTGCGAAAAAGAAGGCCTCTGCAAAGAAGAAGGCTCCCGCGAAGAAGAAGGCTCCGGCGAAGAAGGCGAGCAAGAAGGTTTCGCCGAAGAAGGTGAAGAAGGCCTCTCCAAAGAAGGCCGCCAAGAAAGCTCCCGCGAAAAAGAAGGCTCCTGCGAAGAAGAAGGCATCTGCGAAGAAGGCTCCCGCCAAAAAGGCTCCGGCGAAGAAGAAAGCTCCGGCGAAGAAGAGCGGCGCTCTCGCCGCCGCACGCAGCGCGATCAGCAAGGTTGCGGAGACGGTGAGTCACGCGGTCTCCAGCGTGCTGCCCGGCGCGGAGAGCGGCCATAGCGAAGGCACGACCGACGGCGGCGGGGGGAGCAGCGCCCCCGAGCAGGGCAACCAGTAACGCCCTCGACCTTCGAAACGGGAACGTGGCCCTCGGTTGAGCGCCGCGATAGTGGCCCAAGACTGTAGCCAGGGGTGCGAGCGTTTTTAGCGAGCACCCCTGGTTCGTATGTCTTTTGGGTCGTGCCGCGTCAGCGGCACTGGATCATCAAACGAACGAATTGACGGAGAATTGCCAGAGGCCTGCGGAGAAAATTCACACCATCTCCGCACAATCGATTGCTTCGGGGCCCATCTACCCTCAACGCTCGATTGCTCCCCCGTGACAGCCGGCCTGCCCCGTCTGCCCGTGGGTAAACGTGACCCAGACTCACTCGCATGTGATTCGTTCCCGCACTCGGAGGATTCGTGAACCGCCAGATTCTGCGCACTGTCTTTGCTCTCGCGCTGGCAAGCCTCACTCCCGCACTCCATGCCGCAACGTCGCTTGTCAAAGCGGCCCTCCAGATTGACGCCGGCAACACGAAGCAGACCGGCCAGACCTTCGGCTATCGGCTGACCTATAACTGCAGCAACACATCCGGTCCCTGCCTCGGCGCGCAGGTGGTCGATCTTCTTCCGGCTGAAGTACAGTTCGTCTCCACCGTCCCTGCCAGCCCGACCGGCGACGTGGCAGCGATCAATGTCACAGCGAACTTTCGGCGGTTCCGGAAGAACGCGCGTGCAATTCGTCATGATCAATCCGCTGCCAGCCGGCAATAGCGGCGATCCGCTGATCAACGTCAAGTTCCCGAACGGATCGACCGCCAGCGGCACCGTGGCGATTAATACGGCGGATGCCATCAACCTCGACACCACACCCGGCACCTTCACGACGCCTCCCGTGAACGTCACCGCGCTGCAGGTCTCGCTGCAGAAGACGCTCATAACCTCGCCCGCCAATCTCGACATGCCCGAGGCCTATCGCCTGCGCATCTCGAACACGAGCAAGGGGAATGGCTCACTCAACCTGAGCGCCATCGGTCCGCTGACCGACAGCGCTCGGCTACCATTCACCCGTGCAGTTCGAACGTAGTCAGGCGGTTGTCGCCTGACCCAAACACTAACCTGTCCACGAAACCGGGGTAGGCCCACAGTGCTGCAGACCAGAGCATGCTGAGCACACGCCACGACTGGCGTCCGCCGCGAAGGTCTGAGGTGGTTTCGACCACGAAGTGCCTGATCTGCGTCATGAGAATCTCCTCGCTCGCCTGTTTTCAGCGATTTCAGTTGTTGATCGTGCTGATCGGTGCGCTGTCGCCCTGGACCGGCGCTGATGAGGCGGCCTGCAGAGGCACGGTCCGCGTGCCGAAGGCGTCGATCGGCCAAACCTCGAGCGGCAACGTCCGTCCGTTCGCCGCCAGATACACCCGCACGCCGTGGTCCGCGACCAGCTCGATCGAGCCGCTCTTCGGAACCGTGTAGCTCGCCCCTTCATAGGCGAACGTCTCGCCGGGTGTCCCGACGAATCGATAGGAAACCGCGCCGGAATGGCAGACCGGAATCGGAGCGGGAGCGTGGTGGAGAAGGGCGGCCAGGGTGATTGCGTGCAGGATGTTCATGCCATCCCCTTAGTCCAAGGCCGGTACCACGCAAGACTCTCATTAGAATCAGCAACTTAGATGCGTCAGACGCATTTGCTGCTGTTTGGGAACTGCACGGCTGTGCGGTTTCTGGACAGAGGGCTGCTGAATAGGCAGTTCAAAAGGCTACTTCCTATGCATTTCAACCGGGACGTGCATAGAAAAGCGTCGTCTTGCATACACGTTCGCCTGCTTCGCTGTGACGGATTGCCAACCGTTCCTGACGTGCATCCGCTACGCTTCGCGGGAAAAGAGTTGGCAACGGGTATGGCTGTCAGGAAGAAGACGACTAAGGCTGCTGTCGCGGCAACAGTTCTCCCGAGGAACGCGCGCGGGAAGACGAGGGACGGAGTCTCTTTCCCGGTTCCCCCAACGCGCGCCGGCCTGCCTCGCGACTACGCCGAGACCCTCGGTGCGATCAAGCAGCGCACCCAGCAGGAACGGCTCCGCGTCGTCCTGACCGCCAACTCGGCGATGGTTCTCCTGTACTGGGACATTGGAAGATGATCCTGGATCGGCAGAAGCGCGCCGGCTGGGGCGCCAAGGTCATCGATCGCCTCTCGGCGGACTTGCGTGATGCCAATCCGGAGATGCAAGGGCTTTCACCGCGAAACCTGAAGTACATGCGGGCTTTCGCGACAGCATGGCCGGATCGCGCAATTGTGCAACGGGTCATTGCACAATTGCCTTGGCGCCAGAACATCGCCCTGCTTGAGCGCGTCGATGACGAGATGACTCACCTATGGTACGCCGAGCAGTCGCTGCGCAACGGCTGGTCGCAGCCAATTCTGTGCCTCCAGATCGACGGCCGCGCCCATCAGCGCCACGGCAAAGCCCTCACCAACTTCAAGGCTACGCTGCCGCCCGCGGACTCGGACATGGCTGCCCAAGTGTTCAAGGACCCGTACCTCTTTGACTTCCTCGGTACCGCCGACCCGCGGCGGGAGCGCGAGGTCGAGCAAGCACTGGTCGATCACATCCAGCGCTTCCTGCTCGAGCTCGGGAGCGGCTTCGCCTTCGTGGGCAGGCAGGTCCATCTCGCATTTGCCAGTCGCGACTACTTCCTCGACCTCCTCTTCTATCACCTCGAGCTGCGCTCCTACGTGGTCATCGAGTTGAAAGCCGTCCCCTTCGATCCGGCCTTTGTCGGGCAGATGAACGTCTATCTCTCCGCGGTTGACGATCTCCTGCGCCATCCCGGCGATAAGCCCACCATCGGCCTCCTGCTATGCCGCTCGAAGGACAGGATCGTCGTCGAGTACGCGTTGCGCGATCTGAAAAAGCCGATCGGTGTTGCCGGATGGGAGACGAGAATCGTCGAAAAGCTCCCCGAGAACCTCCAGGGCAGCCTGCCATCCGTGGAGGAGATCGAGGCGGAGCTCAGCCGCGGAGAGGATCAACGATGAAGCCGCTCGCGACGCTACCCGAGCAACATAGGGATACCACCGCCAAGCCACCAACTTGAGATCACAATTTGTGATCTCAAGATCGTGCGACGCGCGGCGCAGCCGCGCAATCAACCGACCACCGACAACCGACAACGCGCGCGAAGCGGCCGCCGTCAATACGGCCAGGACAGCGCCGAAGCGAACCCCGGGATGACCGACGCCAGCCACTCCGACTGCGCCGACACCAGATCGCGCAGCTCCGCCGACAGCACCGCATCGACCGACTTCCCGTCCCGTGCCGCCAGCCTCTCCAGCGCCACCACCACCTCCATCCTCGGGATGCGCACCTCCAGATCGCAGAGCCTGAGCAGCTCCGGAATCGCCTCCGCCACCCTTGGCCCCAGGGCCTCCTCGATCTCCTCCTGCTCCCAGAACCCCATGGCGAACGACACCACCTCCGCCCACGGCAGCACGACCCCATCCCGCGTATCCACCCCTTCCAGCTCCCCCACCTCCATCCACCCGCGGACGTCATCGACGGACATCCCGATTGCCTCCGCCGCTTCGGCGGGAGTGTAGGTTGGGCGGGGGTGGAGGAAGATGTTGCGGATCTGCATGGGGGTGGTGGTCAGGATCATCGGCGTCTCCTTTGCGTGTCTTAGCGAAACAAGCGAATATCAACTATCGACGATGGAGTCTACATCAACGATCGTTGAAGCTCAACCCGGAATGGCCGTCGAGGCAGAAATCTTCGGAAAGCGCCTGCGCCAGCTCCGTCTCGCCGCCGGTTGGACCCAGGAACAGTTCGCCGAAGCCGCCGGCATCACCACGACCTACACCAGCGATCTCGAACGGGGTACGAAGGTACCGAGCCTCACGATCGCGCTGCGGATCAGCCGAGCGTTTCGGATATCGATCGCCGATCTGCTGCGGGATTTCACGGTCGAAGGTGTTCGGCGGATGAAGTTGGACTAATCTCGAGTCGCCGTACACGGATTTTCAGCCCCCTCGGAGTGGCAGGACTCTTTGGCGCGGACGATGTGACGGAGCTGTTCTGGATCCTTGAGGAGATTCGCAAGCGTGCGCCGGCGTAAAGGTCAACTGATCTCGCTACGCGCCCATGTCGCCCAAAGATCGGCTGGTGGAAGGAAAAAGTAGCCGCCAGCCTCATCACCGATTGCGCGAAGTTACCAGTGCTGAACAATCCCGCGGTCAGGAGGCAAACAAGGGCGGCACGAATGTCATGATCAGTTTCGGTACGGCAACGTCTGGCGATGCTGTCCGGGAGATGAGCAGCGTCGACAATGACTTCAAACAGCCGGCGGGAAATCCAGCAGTTGTACAACCAGTCGAACTTTCCACCGCGTTTGAGTCTCTGCGCATTGACAAAGTCTTCGTCCGGTACAACGACACCGAGAAAGGCATTCGGGAAGGCCTCAACGATGTTTGAGCCAAACAACAGGTGAGGAAGTGCCTGTTCGGGTGTGCTGACTGCGTTTGCATCGATCAGTTGCGCGGCAGCTCGGCCGCCGTGCTGACGGAGAGTCTGACCTGTGCCACGAATATGGGACATCCCTGGCTTGCAGCGCTTCTGAAAAGCACCGCGGCTGAAGGTACGCTCGCATTGGCGCCGGAAGGTCTCCGAGGTGCCCAGAGGAAGAAGCGGCGCGTCGATGGCGACGATATCCACGTGAGCGAGTGACTTCAGCGCCTCATCACGTTCAGCGACCGAGAGCCGTTCCGCGCGCACGAGACTGCCGCCGCGAAACACAGCAATGCCGTTGGTTCGCCTGTGCTGCGAAAAGCCAATGTCGACTCCGACAAGGTGCATCGCATCAAGCGTACTCGCACTGCCAAAAATTGACGCAGGCGTTCTGCGACGTCTACTCTCAAGGGTATCCATAGAAAAATGGCACTCGTGGAGAATCGCAGAGGGAGTACTGACAGTGGCACTTTGGATGGTACGGGCCGGCAGACACGGTGAATATGAAGAGCGTTTTCTGACGGATTCGCGTGTCTACCTCACATGGGACACGTTCGATTCCGATATCCGAAAGATCCCGTCGCGCGCTGACCTCATTCGAGACCTCCGCGAGAGATGGCCGAATGCCGCGGAAGGAAAGGTGCGTAACCACGCTGCACAGATCTGGGCGTTTCTGCACACGATGGCGATCGAGGATCTCGTCGTAGTTCCGAGCAAGAAGAAGCCGGAGCTGCATTTCGGCATCATTCGAACGGACGCACAGTACGACAAAAGCGCGGAGCGAGACTATCGCCACTTTCGCGAGGTAAAGTGGCTGCAGGATGTTCCGCGCTCGGCGATGGACAAGGACATCCTCTATTCGCTGGGCGCCATCATGACGATCTGCGCGATTCGCAGGAATGACGCAGAAGCCCGCGTTCGCGCGCTGCTCAAGCTGGTTAACCCATGGTTAACCCCTGGTTAACCCGGTATCAGCGGCGTTGTCCCAGGATTCGTCTGACGCGAGTGAAGATGCGGCTACTTCGATTGACCACGAGCAGCTGGCTCGTGATGAGATCGCTGCATTGATCATGCGTCGCTTCAAGGGTCACGGACTGGAGCGCCTTGTCGGCGCGATTCTCCGAGCGCAGGGCTACGTCACCTATCACAGCCCCACGGGCAGCGACCGTGGCGTCGACATCCTCGCGGGGAGTGGACAACTCGGTTTCGGTTCGCCGAAGATCTGCGTCCAGGTGAAATCGGAGCAGACGCCGGTTGATAATCCCACGTTCAGCCAGCTCCTAAGCACGATGCAGTCGACGGGTGCCGATCAGGGTCTGCTAGTTGCCTGGGGCGGCTTCAAGTCGAGCGTCGAACGTGAGGTACCTCGGAACTTCTTCAAGGTTCGGTTGTGGGATCAGAAGACACTTCTCGACCAGCTCTTTCAGCACTACGAACGGCTCGATGAGGAGATCCGCGCAGAGCTGCCGCTGAAGCGAATCTGGACCGTCGTGCCCGACGAGACTGACGAAAGCGAGTGAGGCGCGGCTTCGTCGCGAACACCGACTACGACTGGTTCACGTTCCTTCGCGCGATCGAGCCGCCAATCGATGATGTGAACTTCTGGAAGCCGGGGTCGGAGACTTCGTTCAAAGCGCTGCAGCCGGGAGAGCCGCTGTTCTTCAAGCTGAAGGCGCCCCGGAATGTGATCGCAGGGTTCGGCTACTTTGCGCACTTTTCGACGCTGCCGGTCTCGATGGTTTGGCAGGAGTACCAGCAGGCGAACGGCGCGCCGTCCTACGCCGACATGCGCGAGAGGCTACTGCGGATCCGGCAGCGGTTCGACATGAGCACCGATCCGAAGCAGGACTTCTGGATCGGCTGCATCCTCGTGAATCAGCCTGTTTTTTTCGACGACGATGAGTTTGTTCGCATCCCCGACGATTTCAGCGGGCCGATCGTACAGGGGAAGCGCTACGACCTCACCTCGGGCGAGGGGGAGAGGATCTGGTACGAGTGCATGGCGCGCGCGGCGAGGCGGCCGGAGTGGATCGGTCCGTATGCCAGTGTGACGGAGCCGCTGGGCGGGGACATGATCGCTGATGCGCCGCTCCGCTCCGGTTATGGCGAGCCGGCGTTGATCCGTCCGCGCCTGGGGCAGCGCAGCTTCCGTATCGCCGTTCTCGACTCGTACGAGCGCCGCTGCGCGGTCACGAATGAGAAGACGCTTCCGGCTCTGGAAGCAGCGCACATCCGCGACTATCGCGACGTGCAGGAGCATTCGCTCACCAACGGCATCCTCTTCCGCGCCGATATACACAAGCTGTTCGATGCCGGCTACGTCACCGTCACGCCGGACTATCACTTCGAAGTCAGCCGCCGGATCAAGGAGGAGTTCGAGAACGGGCGGGATTACTACGCGCTGCACGGCTCCGAGATCCGGCTGCCGCGAAAGCCGGCGGACCGTCCGGCGGCGGAGGCGCTGTTCTGGCATAACGAGGAGCGATATCAGGGGTGAGCGTGCGGCCTCGACAGTAACGGGCGAGATCCTGGCGGCGGCGCTGGTTACACTCGCTGGTCAGCCCAAACCTTCGGTCCGCGTTGTCTGGGAAGATGACGGTTTCGCACCTCAGTAAATTTACGATGGGCCACCAACCTAAAATGGCGCGCATCCTCATTTCAGGTTCTCGATGCGCCGTCGAACTACAGGCCAGTACCGGACCGTGTCCACTGCATCGCGCTTCCGGGCGTTCGTTCCCACTCGTCTGCCACCCAATCCCGTTGCGATCAGTTGTTGATGGTGCTGATCGGTCCGCTGTCGCCCTGGGCCGGCGAGGAGGAGACAGCCTGCAGCGGTACGGTCCGCGTACCGAAGGCGTCGATCGGCCATACGTCGAGCGGCAATGTCCGTCCGTTCGCGGCCAGATACACCCTGATGCCGCCATCCGCGACCAGCTCGATCGAGCCGCTGTTTGGGACCACGTAGCGAGCGCCTTCATACACGAACGTGGCGCCGGGTGTCCCGACGAATCGGTACGACACTGCTCCCGTGTGGCACACCGGAATCGGAGCGGGTGAGCGGTGGAGAAGGGCGGCCAGCGTGATTGCGTGCAGGATGTTCATGGCTGACCCTTAGTCCAAGGCTGGTACCAGGCAAGACTCTCATTGGAATCAGCAACTTAGGTGCGTCTGACGATTTGACGCTGTCTTGGAAATGTACGGGTGTGCGGTTTATGGACGTCTTCGACCTCTTCGTACGACATCACGTACGATACAGATCATGAAGACCATCACGGCCAGCGAGGCGCGTACGAATCTCTACAAGCTGCTGGACGAGACGGCGGTCACGAGTGAGCCGGTGCAGATCACCGGCAAAAGCGCCGATGCCGTCCTGGTCTCCATGGACGACTGGCAGCCCATTCAGGAGACACTGCACCTCCTGTCGATTCCCGGGATGCGCGCTTCGATCCGCAAGGGGATGGCTACGCCGGTCAAAGAGTGTCTGGAGTCGCTGGACTGGTGAGCGCCTGGCGGACGGTGTTCACGCCGCAGGCCGCAGTGCAAAGAAGCTGCGCCGGTCGAGTCTCAAGCCCAAAGCCGAGGCATTGCATGTCCTCCGGATGTGGACGCACTACGAGTGACGATCGTGGCGGGACAAATAGCGGTCTTGCCGTTGACGACGATCGATTCCGCCTCTACTCTGCGGAGATCTTCCGTAAATGAAGCAGCAACCGCAATAAGCGTATGAAACTCTCCGTCACCTGGCATCCGTCCATCCGCCTTGCGACTCCGGTTTCGCGTCTGCACAAGATTTTCGATCTCGATTCGCTGCCGCGCGAACCGGCGATTTACCTTTTCGCGCGACGCTTTGGTGGTCGAATGGAAGTGCTCTATGTCGGGAAGGCTACGTCGCTGCGCTCCCGCATCAAACAGCAATTGAACAATCTACGGCTGATGCAGACGATCGACGACGCCGCAATCGGGCATCGGATGCTGATCTACGGGACGCTCAACTGTCGCCCCGGTCAGCCTGTCGGCACCGTCCTGAACATCGTGGAAACGGCGCTCATCGGGCACCTCACCGAGAACGGTCACCAACTGAGCAACAAGCTGGGGACCAAGCTGCCCGTGGATGTGATTTCTTTTGACGGCTATCTCCTCGCGCGCGGCGTGACGGGTCGCGAGTTGAGGGTTCCGAAACGACGCAGCAAAGGAAATGACATCGAATGACGGTCAATGCACCATCCGCATCGGCAATCCGCGACTGTCGAGAGGCGGATCGAGCGGCAGCGACTGCGACTTGCCGTTAAGGATGCGTTGGGCGGTCCAGAGGGCGGCGAATGCGTCGGCGATATCGTCGTTTGAGGCGTGGTTCCGCTGGACTTGATTGCGCGCAGAATCGAATGTCAGCGGGCCGAAGTGGCGGGCGATGAGGTCGCAGCGGGTGGCATGGCCTTCCGGGCTCTTCTTGCCGGGAATGATCGGGGCTCCCGCCCAGGTGCTGAAGGTCAGCTCGGGGTGGACCTCAACGACCCTGGCACGGAGCTCGGCGTCACCGCGCAACGCGTTGTCGACCTCGCGGATCTTCGGATAGATCGCCCACGCCTGTTGGGAGATCCCTTTCTTCTGGGAGGCGATCGAGGCTGCCTTCGCGTCGAGATAGGTGGAGGCACTGAGCGCGGGGCGGATGGGGGCGGGGAAAACGCTCGTTCCTCGCTTTGGCCCGAGATGCCGGCGGGCAAGGAGGTCGCATTGGCGCGCATCGCGTTCGGTCAGCCCGATCGGGATGTCAATGGCGATCACGACGGCGTCGAGGGCATTAGAGAGGTCGTGGAAGGTCAGGAAAACGTGGGCTGTGATGCTCCGTGTCTCGGTCTGCTCGACAAGGGCGATCCAGCCGGAGGGGCATCCATCAACTCCAGCGATATTGGGCATGAGTTAATGATATGTCGCGAGGTGGGTTGAATTTGCATGTTTCGGAGGTCGCGCGAGCTCTGCGGGAGGGACGCCCGCGGTCCCAGGGAGGCGAGTCTCACGGGCTGCGGAAGGGTCTGGCGTAGCCGGTCATCTCGACGTAGCCCTTTCCGCTGACGGCGACGTTGCTGAAGGAGCCGGCGATGTCGACGGCGCCTTCCCAGTAGGTGATCTGCGTCGAGCTGCGGGTTACGAGCTCCTGGTCCTTCATGAGGGGGTGAAGGGTCAGCGAGATACCGAGGGAGGGGATGGCCACGCGCCAGCCCATCGGATAGGTGCCGTCGGATTTGTTCGAGTGCCACTTGCCGAGGGGGGTGATTATCATCTGCTCGCGGCGGAGGTGGATGACGTTTCCATCGGTGATGAGGGAACCGGACGATGGCGTGTCGGGGGTACCGTCGTTGCGGCGGATCTGGTAGAGCATCAGCTCGGCGTCGTTGTCGAGCTGGATCGAGAACCAGTCCCAGCCCTGCTGGCTCTCGCGCAGGGCCGAGCTGCCGAACTCGTGATCCATCCAGGCCTGGCCGTGGCAGTTCGCACCGTTCACTCGGCCCCGTACCTCCAGGCGCGTCATCGAGTAGTAGTGGGAGGCGTTGCCGATCCCTTCGCCTTTGACGCTGATGCCGTTCTCCCCATGAATGGCCGGCGCCTTGTGCGAGGTCATCTTGAGATCGATGGAGTCTTTGCCGCCGTAGGCCATGAGACGCCAGGAGCCGTCGGCCAGAGTCATGGCCCGCCACCCTTCGTTGAAGACATCGAGCGTTCCCACGGCGGCGCCGGCGGTGAAGGGGGAGGAACGATTGAGTTTCTCGTAATAGCGGAAGTCGTTCGCGGCGACGTCGGTGACCGCGAAGTGCGCCAGGGCGAGATTGCGCAGGTCCCATCGCGTCTTCGGTGCCTCCCCGGGCGGGGTGATGCCGACGCGGAAGAAGGTCAACTCGAAGCCGTAGCGCTTCCCGCTGTCCGTCTCCAGGTGACCGGTGTAGTACCACCACTCGGTCTTGTACTCATCGTGCGTGCCGTGATCGCGGGGGAAGGAGAAGTCGTAACCGGGAAGGGCGGGGGTGAACGCCGTCTGCGCGGCGAGTGTTGAATGCCGAATGTCGAATGTCGAATGAAAGAGCAGGGCAGCCATCAGGCACCGCATCCATCGGCCACGCAACAGCGAACATTCAACATTCGACATTCCGCAGGACATAATATGCGCCGCCATGGCCGAGACTCCGGTCGTTTCCCCTGCTCGCACGCGCTTCCGCACGGTGGCCGCGGAGTCGAGCATCCCTGTCGATGCCGACGATCTCGTGCTGCTTGCGCGGCGCTACGCGGACCAGGGGATGTACGACGAGGCCATCCATCTGTACGAGATGGCGGAGAAGCTGAAGCCGGGCTCGGTAGCCGTGCGGATCAACCTGGCGCGCACGCGCGACCTCAAGGAGAGTGCCGAGGCGGCACGGTATGAGACGGTCAGACAGGATGTGGACGCGCAGCGGGCGCGCGACGAGATCGACGCCTCGCAGTACGTCGGCCTGGCGCAGTACTACATGGCCAAGGACCAGACCGCGAAGGCCATCGAGCTGCTCGAGATCGCCAAGCTGAAGACGCCGAACAACTACCGCCCCTACGAGATCCTGGGCCGGCTGCACTACTCGCAGGGGGAGTGGGACGCGGCGCACGAGGAGGTCCTGAAGGCGCGGAAGCTGAATCCCTTCGACCGCGGCCTGGCCGATATCTCCGGGCGCGTCGAGTTCGAGCTGCGCAACTTCGACCGGGCGCTGGAGGACTTCATCGACGCCTTTCTCCTCTCGGTCGATCAGAAGGGCGACAGCACCGAGCCGGTGCGTCGGATGATCAATACGCTCAAGCGCATCCAGAACATCGACGCCAAGGACCTCAATACCCGGATCAAACAGCGCGTCGAGCAGCTCCAGCTCTGCACGGAACGCCTCGAGCTGCGAAAGGACAACCTCTTCCGGCTCGAGTCGAAGAAGGGGCTGCGCGAGATCATCGAGAAGATCACGCGCGACGCCGAGACGCGCGACAACCTGATCACCATGGCCGCGGAGCTCCGCGCCCTGGAGGTCTTCCGGCACATCAAGGACGAGCAGATCATCCGCCTGTCGAAATTCGCGCACGTCGAGCAGCTCGACGAGGGCGGCCACGTGTTCAGGGAAGAAGACCGGTCGATGGACTTCTACGTGGTCAGGGACGGGCGCATCGAGATCCGGAAGGAGACGCCCTTCGGCCCGCAGATCCTGGGCTCGCTGACCTCGGGGACGATTTTCGGCGAGATGAATTTCGTCGACCGGACGCACCGCTCCAGCGATGCCATGGCCGTCGTCCCGTCGAACTGCTACACCTTCTCCTTCAGCGCGCTCGATCAGCTCATGGACGAGGACAAGCAGCTCGCCGTCGGCCTGCACTGGGCCTTCTGGCGCTCCCTGACCGAGAAGGTGCGCGACGCCAACGATCAGCTCAAGCTCTTTTTTCAGGAGGACGCGAAGAAGGGCCAGGGCCGCAAGCGCGTGGAGGGGACGCGCGAGGTGCAGCAGGTCACCGTCAAGTCGGAGGACAAGGTCGACCTCTTCAAGGAGCGCGGCCTCTCCGCGGGTGAAATGAAGCTGCTGGCCACGTTCTCGAGCGAGGAGCGCTTCCGGGAAGGGTCGATGGTGTTTCGCGAGGGGGAGAAGGGCGACAAGCTCTACATCGTCCTGGACGGCCGCGTGCGCATCTCGAAGTTCATCCCCGGCGTGGGCGAGGAAGCGCTGGCCGTCCTCGACCGCGGCGATTTCTTCGGCGAGATGGCCCTGATCGACGATAAGGCCCGTTCCGCCGATGCCAAGGCCCACGACGGCGATGCCACGGTGCTGTCGATCGATCGGGCCACGCTGAACGAGATCCTGTCGATGGATCCCCACGCCTCGCTGCAGTTCCTCAACCTTCTCTGCCGCATGATCAGCCGGCGCCTGCGCGAGATCAACGAGAAGATCGTGCAGTGGAAGTACATGAGCGGAGGGTTTTAGTCGAGAGGCGAATGTTGAGTGTTGAATGTTCAGTGTTGAATGTTGAATGAGAAAACAAGCCCTCGTAGGTCAGCATTCATTCAACATTCAACACTGAACACTCAACATTCAACAGTTGCCTTCCCCCTCCCCCGGCACCATCCGTGCTGATCTCCGCGCAACATGTTGTTTCTCGCCTTTGCAGCCACCTTCCTGATCTTCTGGGCGGTCGTCTATGCCACGCTGCCGGTGGTCCGGTACGCCGGACAACTGCTTGCGCGACTCATCGCGCGCAGCGCGCATGTGACCAGCCTCGTCTCGACCACGCGTGAGCGGTACAGCCGCTACCTCCCGGTGGCGGCCATCCTGATCGGCGGCGGGCTGCTTACCGCGTGGGCAGGCGACGGGTTCATGGATCTGGCCGAGAGAGTCCATGCGAAGAACGGCGCGCTCGAACGCGTCGACACGGCGGTCCACGACTGGGCCGTCGGCGAACGCACGGCCGGAGCGACGATCTTCTTCGTGACGATGTCGGACATCGGCGGGCCGGCCGGCGTCGGCGCGGTGCTTTTCGTCGTCTGCGTCGTCCTGGCTTTTCAGCGCCGCTGGCGGTGGATCATCTACCTGGTGGTCACCGCGGCCGGCGGGGGGGTGCTGGATCTCGAGCTGAAGCGTTATTTCGCGCGCGCCCGTCCGGCGGTGACGGAGATGCTTCGTCAGGCCACCGGCTATTCGTTCCCGAGCGGTCACGCCATGGGCTCCGCCGTCGCCTTCGGCGCGCTGGCGTATCTGGCGTTCCGTACCATCCGGAGCTGGCCGGCCAGGGCGGCCATGATCGCGTTCCTCTACGCGCTCATCGCCGCGGTGGCCTTCTCCCGTATCTACCTCGGCGTTCACTGGGTCTCGGACGTTCTCGGCGGCGTCACGGCCGGAACGGTGTGGGTGACGACGACAACCATGGCGTACGAGGTGATGCGAAGAATTCGGCGATAGATTGCGGCTTCGCCGGGTTGTCGGTTGTCGGGTTGTCGGTTGTCGATTTTTCGCGGGCCCGCGAAAATGAGCAGCAATTCGATCTAGGGCCGCCCACGCGCCACAGCGCAGACAACTGACAACCGAGAACCGACAACGCGGCGAAGCCGCAGTTACGTCGCGTCGCTTGGGCTTTCGCCATAGAGCTGGCGGACTAGCTGGCCGATGGTCAGGTGATCGAGGGCGTTGTTCATGGACTCGCTGAGGCGCGTGAAGAGATCGTTGATCACGGGGCGTTCGTAGTCGTCGATCTGGATCTCCGGCACGTCGCGGCGCACTCCTTCGGCCAGCGCCACCACCTCTTCGACCCCGATCCGGAAGGGATCACAGCCGGGAACGAAGCCGGGCCAGTCCCCGCCTGTCTCCTTCACGAGCTGAGCGTCTTCGAGCTTTCGCAGTACACGCAACATGTGGCCATCGGTCGTCCCAAACTGCTCGGCCAGCCGGGACAACACCGGCGCCTCTTCGCGGCGGTCGAAACGGCGTGCGATCTCGAGCAGCGCACGGATCGCGAAATAGGCGTCGAAACGCGGCTCGTCCTGCACCTGCTGTTCGGTGGCGCGCAGGATGCCGTAGAGGTTCTGGAAGACGTAGCAGATCTCCACGCCCAGCAGGATCACCACCCAGAGGATCTGGATCGCGATCAGAAAGATGACCGCCAGCCCGAGGGTGCCGTAGATCATGTTGAAGCGGCCGTGGAAGAGGTAGTCCGCGTAGATCCCGAACGCGAAACGCACCAGTGAGAAGAGGGACGTGGTCACGAGCGCGCCGACCGCCGCGGAACGGAAACGAACGCGGGTCGACGGCACTAGCCAGAAAAGCATCGTGAAGGCGATGAACAGCACGATGATCGGGGCGATGCGGAAGATGATGTCCTGCTTGAACAGCACCTGGAGATAGCGGTTCTTTTCCAGCGTGTTGGTCGTGGTGAAGGAGATGCCCATCAGAACCGGACCCCAGAAAAAGAGCATCGTGAAGGCGATGAGCTTCTGCCGGTATCCGTGGACGCTTCGAACCTTCCAGATCTGATTCACCGTGCTCTCGACCGCAAGGAAAAGACGGAAGGCGATGACGATGAAGATGATCACGCCGAACGTGGATGCCGCCTGCGCGTTCTCCGCGAATTGCGTGATGTGGTACGAGATCTCCGGCGACTGGTACGGGATGATGTTGTTGAGGATGGCGTCGATCTGAGACTGGGAGTTGGGGAAGAGGTTACTGAAATAGCGCTGCAGCGCCTGCGTGAACGCGACCAGGAGAGGAATGAGCGACAGCAGCGTCGTGTACGCCAGCGCCGAAGCGCGCGACGATCCCTCGATGTCGTAGAACTCGCGAACCACTTCGCGGATGAAGAGGAAGAATTCAACGGTCGTCACGCGCGCCCGTTTCCGCCCCTTCGCTTCGCGCCGGTAGAGAAGAACCGCCGGATCGGTCAGCCACGACCAGACGGTTTTCCGCGCCAGGGTCAGGCTGGACTTGAAGCTCGCGCGCCGTGGGCCGGCCTGCGGGATGTCGGTCATGGCTCAACTATAAAGGCAAGGACCGGGCCTGAGGCGATCATGAATGCGATACCGTTATGGCCATGCCCACGCGCTTACCAGCGGTCGCCGGTACGTTCTACGAGGCAGCGCCTGAGGATCTTGCCACGCAAGTGGCCTCCTGCCTGGCCGAGAATCCGGAACCGGAGGCGAAGGAACGCTTCATCGGCGCGGTCGTTCCGCACGCCGGACTGATGTATAGCGGCCACGTGGCCGCGGCGTTTTACGCCGCCGTCGATCTGCCGCGCCGCTTCATCATCCTCTGCCCGAACCATACCGGATTCGGCCACTTCGCCGCGATCAATCGCGAGGGCGACTGGCGCACGCCGCTCGGAAGCGTTGCCGTCGACACGCCGCTCGCCGACGCGCTCATGCAGCACTCGAAGCTGCTGGCCGAGGACGCACGCGCTCATTCCCGCGAGCACTCGCTGGAAGTGCAGCTTCCTTTCCTGCAGCAACTCCTCGGCGATTTCACTTTCGTCCCGATCTGTCTCGGGGCGAACCGCTATGACTATTGCGAGGAGATCGGGCACGCCATCGCCGCGGTCGTAAGGACGGCCGGCGAGCCGGTGGGCATCCTGGCCAGCTCCGACCTCAACCACTACGAAGAGCAGAAGACGACGCTACGGAAGGATCAACGCGCCATTGACGAGGTCCTGAAGCTCGATCCGCGGGAACTGTGGCGTGTCGTCGACGAGCTCGACATCTCCATGTGCGGCTTCATTCCGACGACGACGATGCTGATCGCCGCAAAAGAGCTCGGCGCGAAACAGGCAAGGCTGGTCAAGCACGCCACGAGCGGCGACATCAACGGCGACTACGCGCACGTCGTCGGCTACGCGGCGATCGTGATCTCGTAATGAAGATCGTTTTTGCAACCGCCGAGGTCTCGCCCATCGCCAAAACAGGCGGCCTGGGAGATGTCTGCGGCTCGCTGCCGAAAGCGCTGGCCAGGCTCGGACATGACGTGACGATCTTCATGCCGTACTACCGGCAGGCGCGGGAGTGGTTTGCGAACAACGACATCGTGCCGGACGAAGCGCTTCCGACGACGCATGTCCGTTGGGCGAATTGGGCCGCGGAGGCGAACTACCTGAGGACGACGCTTCCGGGGACGGACATTCCGCTCATCCTCGTCGGAAACGACTACTACTTCCATCGCCCGCACATCTACTCACCGCGCTTCGACGGCTACGACGACGGGATCGAGCGGTTCGCGTTCTTCAACCGCGCCATCGTCCGCGGCTGCGAGCTGCTGGGCATCGCTCCCGACATCGTCCATGCCCACGACTGGCACACCGCTCTTCTGCCGATCTACCTTCACTCCGGCCTCCGCGGCAGCGATGAGTTCCGGAAGGCGCGCTCCGTCTACACGATTCACAACCTCAACTATCAGGGGATCGGCGGCGCCAGCCACTTCGCCGCGCTCGGTCTCCACAGCCGCTACTGGGCACCGGACGCGGTCGAGCATTACGGCGACGTCAACCTGATGAAGGGAGCGATCATCCTGGCCGATCAGGTGACGACCGTCTCTCCGACGTACGCGCGGGAGATTCAGTCGGGCGAGCATGGCGCCGGCCTCGACGGCATTCTGCGCAGTCTCTCGTTCAAGTTGCAGGGCATCCTCAACGGCATCGACGTCGACGAGTGGGATCCGGCCACCGATTCGCACATCCGATCGCAGTTTTCCGCGCACCACCTATCCGGCAAGAGCCTTTCCAAGCGCGGACTTCTGCGCGAGGTAAGTCTCAAGCACAAGACCAGAACGCCGTTGCTGGGATTCGTTTCCCGCCTCGTCGATCAGAAAGGGATCGATCTGCTCATCGCCGCGCTGCCGCACATGCTCGCCGCCGGCATGGACGCGGTCATCCTGGGATCCGGCGAACCGCGCTACGAGAACATCCTTCTGCAGATCGCCTCCCAGCACCCCGAATCCTGCCGCGTGATGATCGGCTTCGACACCGCCCTGGCCCACCGCATCTACGCGGCGGCCGACATCCTCCTCATGCCGTCGATCTACGAACCGTGCGGTCTCAATCAGATGTACGCGCTCCGTTATGGCACCGTGCCGGTGGTGCGGCTGACCGGCGGACTGGCCGACACCGTGATCCCGTTCGACGGCACGAACCTGGAGGCCGCGAACGGGTTCGGCTTCTTCTCCACGAACGCCGCCGACTTTTACACTGCCGCATGGCTGGCCATGCTCAACTATCGCGAGTCGAAGAGCTGGCGGCGCCTGCAGAGCAACGGCATGGATGCGGATTTTTCGTGGGAACGGTCGGCACGTGAGTACGAGGCGGTCTACTATCGAGCCCTGCATTCATGAAGGCCGCAGCCTATGAGGAGTGTTTCCAGTCCATCGTCGCCGTCTGGCGCGATGAAGGAGGGGCGACGCTCGACGACATCGCCCTGATGGCGACGATCAATTCCGTTCTGGCCCATCGCTTCACGCACTTCTACTGGACCGGCTTCTACCGCGTCTGTGGAGAGCGCCTCATCGTCGGTCCTTACATCGGTACCGTCGGCTGCCTGCAGATCGACTTCGGGCGCGGGGTCTGCGGCACGGCGGCGGAGAAGCGTCAGACCCTCATCGTGCCGGATGTGAACCAGTTTCCCGGGCACATCGCATGCGATCCGAATTCAAAGTCCGAGATCGTCGTGCCGGTTTTCGGTCCCGACGGCGAGCTGATCGCCGTGCTGGATGTCGACGCGGATGTGCTCGACGCGTTCGATGAAGAGGACCAGCGCGGGCTCGAGAGAATCGTGGCCCTGTTTCGCGACTGAGACCGCGAAATGGAGGGCCGCCGTTGCCGGCGGCCCCACGGGTCAGTGAACTTACGCGACCGGCTGGTACTTGGCGTCGCTGAACGCGAGCATCGGATAAAAGATGAACGGCAGGAAGATCATGCCGATGGCGAATCCCGTACTCTTGCCGAAGTTCTTGGCAATGGCGATGACCACGATGATGATGACGATGAAGTTCACGAAGGGAATGAGCATCAGAATGAACCACCACATCGGCTTGCCGGCGATTTCGAGCATCACGATGAGGTTGTAGATCGGAACGATCGCCGCCCAACCGGGCTTGCCGGCCTTGACGAAGATCTTCCACAGGGAAATCACGATGAGGAGCAGGATCGCGAAGTACACGATCGCCACGCCCGTTCCCATGGCGGCGCCGCCTGCTGATACCCCGGTGGAGGTGTTGTCCTGCAACAACGCGAGTGCGAACAGAGAGCTCATCTCTTTTTCTCCTTACTCCGATTTTAGGTTTGTGACGATTTCGTAAACGGTACACCGGACTCTGGCAGAGAGCAATGACATCGTTGGGGTCGGTAGGCGGAAAGCCGTACTTAGCCGGCGATCACGTCAAGTTCGTCGATCAGCTCGCGGATCGAGTGGAAGCGGAGCGACTCCGGGTCGGCAATCAGGCTGTCGAGCGCCGGAGTTTGGAAGCCGGACGCCAGGAGCTGACGCGCGAGCGGAAGGGCCTCCTCCCGCAATTCCGCCGGCGGATGCGGAAGCGGCGCGGAGCCGCCTTCGACGTACGTCTGGCGCTCGATGGCCTTCATCCTCTCCCGCAGCTTCGCCTGGAACCCGCGAATCTGCGCGATCAGGGCAGGATCGAGAGCCGTCGCTGATTTCAGCCCGGCCAGATCCTCACGAAGTGCTTCCATGAGGGGCGTCAGCCGGTCCGCATCCGCCTGGCCCAGCTCGTCGATAGCAGCGCTGAGGTCGTTCAAGGCGAACTCGATGTCGCTGACGATGGCAGCGTTCACGCCGCCCTGTCCGGCGGCGATCGCGCTCGCCAGAACGTTGAGGCAAAGGCCGAGTTGCGGCGCCGAGCTTGGATCGACGTCGCTCGCGGCCGCGCGCAACTGAAAAAGCGCGGCCTCGAGCATCACCACATCGGTCATTCGCGATTAAGCGCCTTGGCCAGACCCGAGATGATGTCGATCGGCAGCGGAAAGACGATCGTCGTGTTCTTCTCGACGCCGATCTCGGTGAGCGTCTGGAGGTAACGAAGCTGCAGTGCGGTCGGCTGCGTAGCGAGCACGTGCGCGGCATCCGCGAGTCTCTGCGAGGCCGCGAATTCGCCTTCGGCATGGATGAGCTTGGCCCGTTTCTCACGCTCGGCCTCGGCCTGTTTGGCCATGGCGCGCAGCATCGACTCCGGCAGATCGACTTGTTTCACTTCGACGTTCGTCACCTTCACGCCCCATGGCTCGGTGTGCTGATCGAGAATCGTCTGGATGCGGGCGTTGAGGGCGTCACGGTGGGCGAGCAGCTCGTCGAGCTCCACCTCGCCGAGCACCGATCGAAGCGTCGTCTGGGCGAACTGGGAAGTCTGGTAACGGTAGTCGAACACCTCGACGACGGCGCGCCGCGGTTCAATCACGCGCAGAAAGACGACCGCGTTGACCTTCAGCGTGACGTTGTCGCGCGTGATGATGTCCTGCGGCGGCACTTCGAACGCCTCCTGCCGGAGGGATACCCGCACGATGCGGTCGATCGGCGCGAAGACGAGGAAGAGGCCCGGCCCCTTTGCTTCCGGCAGCAACCGCCCGAGACGGAAGATCACACCCCGCTCGTACTCGGGAAGGATCTTGATGGAGCTGAGCAGGTAGAGACCGATAATGATGATGACGACAAGCAGACCAAGACTCATGGAACCTCCGCGCAGACGGCCTGAATTGTAGTACTTGGCGTGCGGTCTCGCTCGCGGCACGGTCTGGCCGCCGGCTGGTTATGGCAGGATTCCGGGATGATCGAGATCAGCACCGACAAGTCGCGTATCGATGTCGCCTTGGTTCACGACTTTCTCTGCAACCACTCGTACTGGGCGAAAGGCATCCCGCGGGACGTGCTGGAGCGCGCCATCGCGCACTCGGTCACCTTTGCCGCGTATGACGATGGGCATTTCGTGGCCTTTGCCCGCGTGATCACCGACCACGCCGTCTTCGCCTACCTGGCCGATGTGTTCGTCGTGCCGTCGCACCGTGGCCGGGGGATCTCGAAGCAGCTCATGGAGGCAATTCGCAGCCATCCGCAACTGCAGTGCCTGCGCCGCTGGTCGCTGGTGACCAGCGATGCTCACGATCTCTACCGCCAGTTCGGATTTCGGGAGCTGGCCAGTCCGGAGAAGCACATGGAGGACGTCGTGCTGAATCCATACGGAGCGGAGACGAGTTGCTAGCCGGCACTTCTCAGGTCTAGTGTTCGAAGTAGCGAAGCACCGCGAGACCTCGAAACCACGCAACCTCGCGACCGCCTACTCCGGCTCCACCTCGAGGTGCAGGCCATTCACTTTTGCCACGCGCACACGCGCCCCTTCGGCGATGGCGATCGCTGACACGGCGTTCCACAATTCGCCGTGAACGAAGACCTTGCCCTCGGGACCGACCGGCGTCCGGGCGATGCCGATCTCGCCGATCATCCCCTCGCTCCCGGTGGCCACCCGTCCGTGCCTCGCCCGCAGGACGAGCGTCATCAGAAAGATCGCGATCAGGCCGATCGGGACGCTGACGGCGATGGCGGTGACGATGTTCACGCGCATCTGTGGGATCGGTCCGTCGACAAGAAAGAGTGCGCCGATCACCATGCAGACGATCCCTCCGATACCGAGCACGCCGTGCGTAGCGAACTTCGCTTCGAGTGCGAAGAGCGCGAAGGCGACGATCAACAACGCCAGCGACGCGAAGCGGGTCGGCAGGAAATTCAGCGCAAAGAGCGCAAGGACGATGGCAATCACACCGACGACGCCAGGAACGACCGCTCCCGGGTGATTGAACTCCGCGAAGATCGCCAGCCCGCCCAGGGCCAGCAACAGGAAAGCGATGTTCGGGTCCATCAGCGACGACATGAGCCGCTGGCGCAGCGACATCTCCAACGTGTTGATGTGCGCGTTGGCGACATGCAGCGTGACGCTCGTCCCGTCGTAGCGCTTGAACGTGCGGCCGTCGATGGCCTTGAGAAGGGCCTGCTCGCTCGGGGCGATCACGTCGATCAGTTTCTGTGACAGCGCTTCCTGTTCGGTGAACGACTTCGACTCCCGCACCGCGCTCTCGGCCACGGCCACGTTGCGCCCGCGCTTGGCCGCGATCGTGCGCATGAAGGCGGCGGCATCGTTCTCCATCTTCATCTTCATGATCTCGTCCATCTTTTCGCCGAGGATCACGGGATGCGCCGCGCCGGTATTCGTTCCCGGGGCCATCGCGGCGACGTCGGCCGATTCCAGGATGAAGAAGCCGGCCGAAGCGGCGCGGCTCCCTGCCGGAGCCACATAGACGATGACCGGCACGCGCGAGGTCATGATCTTCTCGACGATGGAGCGTGTGGAGTCGAGCAGTCCGCCCGGCGTGCTGAGCACGAGGACGACCGCGTCGTCGTTCTCGCTCTGGGCCTGATCGATCGCGCGCCCGATGAACTCGTCGCTGATCGGATGGATCATGTCGTTGACGGTGAGGCGCAGCACGCTGGCGCGGGCGTGGAGGGCGACGGTGGACAGGAGCGCAGCGATGACGAAGGCGCGTCTCATGACGCTGATCGTACACCTCTGTGCGGCGGCTTCGCCGCGTTGTCGGTTGTCGGTTGTCGGGTATCAGTTGTCGGTTGTCGGTTGTCGGGTATCAGTTGTCGGTTGTCGGGTTGTCGGTTGTCGGGTTGTCGGTTGTCAGTTGATTTCGGCCGAACTCTCGTGACAACGCAACAAAAGCGTAGTCAATCGACAACCGACAACCGACAACCGACAACGCGGCGAAGCCGCATTCACTGCGGCGAGTAGTCCGGAGTCGGCTCGTAGTTGAAGAACTTGGTGATGTCGTTTCGGAAGACGAGCTTGAAGTCTCCGATCGGCCCGTTGCGCTGCTTGCCGATGATGATCTCGGCGATGCCCTTCTCCTCGGTGTCTTTGTTGTACACCTCGTCGCGGTAGATGAAGCAGACGACGTCGGCGTCCTGTTCGATCGATCCGGACTCGCGGAGGTCGGAGAGCTGCGGCCGGTGATCGCCGGTGCGCTGCTCGGGCCGGCGGGAGAGCTGCGAGAGCGAAACGAGGGGAAGGTTCAACTCCTTGGCGATCGCTTTCAGGCCGCGCGAGATCTGCGAGATTTCCTGGTTGCGCGACTCGGTCTTTCCTTTGACGGCCATGAGCTGGAGGTAGTCGACCATGATCATGTCCAGGCTCGCCTCCATCTTCAGACGCCGCGCTTTGGCGCGCATCTCCATGATATCGATGCCTGGAGTGTCGTCGACGAAGATCCTGGCTTTGGCAAGCCGCGCGGAGGCATCGGCGAGGTCGCGCCAGTTCCGCTCGCTGAGCATTCCGGCGCGGATGAGGTGATTCGACACGCCGGATTCCGAGGACAGGATGCGCAGGCCGATCTGCTCCTTGGACATCTCGAGCGAGAAGACCCCGACCGAGTAGAGGCGCTGGGCCGGCGACCGCGGCTCGCCCGAGCGATCGGGGATGGCGATCGACTCCGCGATGTTCATCATGAACGACGTCTTCCCCATCGAAGGCCGCGCCGCAATGATGATGAGGTCCTGGTTCTGGAACCCGGAGGTGAATTCGTTGAAGCGGTCGTACCCAGTGGGGATGCCCGTGATGAGCTTTCCGGCGTGCTGCAGTTGTTCGATGGCCGTCATGTTCGCCCGCGTGATGCGGTCGAGCGCGACAAAACCCTTCTCAATCGATCCCTCGGCGATCTCGTAGATCGACTTCTCCGCGATGCTGAGCACGTCGGACGGCTCCCCCGGCGCATCGAGCGCGGCGCGCATCACCGAGTTGCCCATGACGATCAGTCGCCGCAGGGTCGACTTCTCTTTGACGATGTGGGCGTAGCGCTCCACGTTGGCGATGTCCGGGATTCCGTCCACGAGTGAGGCCACGTACGCGGAACCGCCGACCTGTTCGAGCTGGGCGTTCTTGGCCAGTTCCTCGCGCAGCGTCAAGGGATCGATCTCCCGGCTTTGCTCCGCCAACCGGCGCATCGTGGCGAAGATCGTCCGGTGCGCATCGCGGAAAAAATCTTCGGTGGTGATCGTCCCGACGACGCGATAAAACGCGTGGTTGTTGATCAGAATCGAACCGAGCACCGCGCGCTCTGCGTCCGGAGACTGCGGCATAGGCCGATCGAGTGCGACGTCAAGTTGCGCTACGGACATTGGGTTGAGCTCGCGGAGTCTAGGGCCCGTTTCTTCAGTCGGCCTGATGCTCACAATCGCTTCACAAACGTTCCACACCTTTTCCGCAGGACGGCGAACGCCATCGACTGGGGAGACGAGCGCAGATTAGCAGCGCGGGGGTGTGACCTGTCGAAAAGTGAAGATTTCACTTGACACGCGTTTGGCCGTTCTACGGTTCGTAGAATCGGAATCGCTGACGATGCTGCCTGGTCCTTCGGAATGCCCTCCTCCGGTAACCCTGTTGGTCAGCGCGCCGTCTGATACGTGCATGGAGGACTTTGATTTGATCAAGCGAATACTCATCCCGATGCTGGCACTGGCGCTTCCCGCGTTCGCGCAGCAGGGAGCACCACCCGTGCAGCCGCCCGCGGCCTCGCAGACCGCGCCCGCGACTTCGGCCGCCACTGCCACGGACGCGCAGAAAGCCGTGGCCGTGGTCAACGGCGAGACGATCACCGTCGAGAGACTCAACCGGATGTACGCCAACCTCAACGCGCAGATGCGCAAGCAGTACGACGACAACGGCGGCAAGGGTGCGTTCCTCGAGAACTACATTCGCAAGCGCCTCCTCATCCAGGAAGCGATCAAGTCCGGCTTCGACAAGAGGCCCGATGTGATTGCGGCGATCGAATCGGCGCGCGAGTCGACGCTGTTCGACCGCTACGTGCGCGACGTCGTGGCCATTCCGATCGTGACGGAAGGCGAAACAAGGGCGTACTACGAACAGCATCCCGATGACTTCGCCACGCCGGAAAAAGTACACGTGCGTCATATCGTCATCGCACCGCTCGACAGCGGCCCCGCAAAGAAGACCAAAGCGGAAGCCCTGGAGCGCATCGAGAAGGTCGCCGGCGAGATCCGCGCGGCCGACGCCTTGACCGCCCAGGGGACGGGCGACGCCGCGACCCAGCAGCACTTCCGCTTCGTTCACTTCTCCGAGGCCGCGAAGAAGTACTCCGAGGATGCCTCTGCCGAAAGCGGTGGAGATCTCGGGTGGATCGTCAAGGGTCAGACCGACGTTGTCTTCGAAAAGGCAGCCTGGAACATGAAAGCCGGAACGATGAGCGGCATCGTCGAGACGAAGTTCGGCTATCACCTCATCCTGGTCGAAGGCCGCGAGCCCGTGGGCACGGAGCCGTTCGAATCCGTCAAGTCGGGCATTCGCGAGTACCTGCTGGCGCAGAAGGCTCCGGACGTGATGGGCACGGTGACGAGGCTGACCAACGAACTGCGCGCGACCAGCCGCATCAGCACGTTCCCCGAAAACATCAAGTAGCCCGGCCGCGCAGACTCGTTGGAGTTTGCGCGGCAGAACCTTCGGCGGCCACTGGGCGCACAGGGCTTGGAGAACATTTTGGCGGCTCACGCGGGCTTCGCCAAGATGGTCGGACTCTCCGGACCGGCCGGTCTCGCGACGGTAGTTCCAAAACCGGTGCATTCAGAGACCAAACGTCAGGTGGACGGAGTGTTCGGACGTTCCTGAGCGCCGCAAACGTGAGCGGAATGAGTGGATTCACAGACTCGTGGAGTCTGTTAACGGACTCTGGGAGTCTGTTAACAGACCCGTGGAGTCTGTTAACGGACTCTGGGAGTCTGTCAACGGACCCGTGGAGTCTGTTAACGGACTCTGGGAGTCTGTCAACAGACCCGTGGAGTCTGTCAACGGACTCTGGGAGTCTGTCAACAGACCCGTGGAGTCTGTTAACGGACTCTGGGAGTCTGTCAACAGACCCGTGGAGTCTGTTAATGGACTCGGGGAGTCTGTTAACAGACCCGTGGAGTCTGTTAACAGACCCGGGGAATCTGTTGATTCACCATTTTTGCACGTTTGCGTTCTTTCGAGTGCAAAACCACCAAAAACGGTCGGACTAGCCCCGGACTAGCCCAGGACTAGCCCGCATTTCTCACACTCTCACTGGAATCGTCGGCACCCTGTACCCCGTCGAGAGCCCTTCTCCCCCGCGGTTTCTTGCGGGGGAGAAGGTGCCGACAGGCGGATGAGGGGGCGGTTCTCGCGGCGAAGTTGACTGTTTTCAATCGTTTCCACCCGCCGGTTCAAGAAAATAGTCCACTGCTCTGCAAGAGCCAAAGCCCCCTCATCCGCCGGAGCCTGCCCTGAGGAGCGATAGCGACGAAGGGGCACCTTCTCCCCCCCGCTGAAAAACGCGGTGGGGAGAAGGACGCTCGATTCACACTGTGCCTGCGATTCCACTCAGGTGGTGAGAAATCCAGGCTAGAGAATCCAACAGCGACCTTAGTCGTGATATCGACCGGGTGCAGCTTTCCTCGTGGCTGCCATCGGATGGCCCGCTGACGCAGTCTTGCAGGCCGTGTCGGCCAGGCTAGGACGCGGCGCTCGCGGCATCGCGAGCGCCGTGAGCGGCCTCCCACTCCTCGGCTTCGGGTGAGAAGAGGTTGATGCGCGCCTTCTTGTACTCGCGCGTCGGGTAGAGCGCCTGCTTGACGTCGACGCCGGTGTCGATGGCGATGTCATTGATGACCGACTCGCACTCATCGACCGAGCGGCCGTGTACGATCGTGTATAGGTTGTACGGCCAGTCGTCGTAGACAGGACGAAGGTAGCAGTGCGACACGGCCTTGTTCTGCGACATCTTCGCGGCGATGTTCTCGACCTCGGCGGCGGAAACGATCCAGACGCCCATGGCGCTCGCGGCGAAACCGGTCTTGCGCGGCTGGACCACCGCGCTGTAGCGGCGGATGTATCCGCGCTTGAGCAACGACTTGGCCGAGGCGAGCAACTCGTCCGCGGCGACCCCGTTGGTCCTGGCCAACGCCTCGAACGGGCGCGGCTGAAGGGGCAGGTCCCGCTGCAGGAGACGGACGGACTCGATTTCCAGCGGTGTGAGCGGCGCGAACTGCGCGTCGCCGTGCGAATCGTCCGCGTCATTGCTCCCTTTGAACTGCCGCAAGGTGGGCAGGGCACGGACCGTGTCGCAGCCGGCCTCGTCGCCGAGGATCTCGATCGTCTTGTCGAGACCGAAATGTGACGTCGGCGCGACGGCGATCGTGAACCAGAGATTGAAATCATTGTTGCGGCGGTAATTCTGCGTCACACCCGGATGCGCGTTGATCACCGCCGCCGCCTCGTCGATCCGTTCGGAGTCGACCTTGGCCGCCACGAGACACGATCGGTATCCGAGCGCGCGCGCGTCGAACTGCGCCGCGAGCTGCCGCAGATGGCCCTCGCGTTTCAAGCGCTCGATGCGCTTGATGACTTCCTTCTCCGACATGTCGATCGCCTGACCGATCAGGGCGAACGGCGTGGAGACCAGGGGAATCTCACTTTGCAGGGTACCCAGCAGCTCACGGTCCCGTTGATCGATTTCCTGCATTTGGATCCTCGGCTACGTTGTGGCGTTGGGATATATGGGGATACGCCGATTGTATGAGATCGGAGGCCGGTTCACCAGCATTCAAATGGCGGAATCGGCGACTGGTCCCCCACAATCCGTGGAAACTCGCTGGCATCAAGTCGCTCCGCGGTTGCCCCGCGGGCCAGCAGGCCGGCCACCCATGCACGGTGCCCCCGGGCAGCCTCCTCGACGGAGGTGCGATCGATGCCGCACCAGCGCTTGGGAAACCTCTCCAGTTTCTGGAGAGCGGCGTCGAAAAGCCGCACCGCGCCCGGGTAGGTGCCCCGCTTGACATGGTGATAGGCGGCCGCGAGCTGGATGAGTCCCTGCAGAAAAAGGTGAACATCCGACTCGGCTTCGAGCCATATCGTCTCCCACGACTCGTGCGCATCCCAGAACTCGGCGGCGTTGAAGTGATCGAGGCCGGCACGGAAATGGGCGGCGAAGTCGGGCTTGCTCAGTCGCGCACCCTCGTTCATCCGCGGAGCGTCTCGCACACCGCGGTCGTGAAGTCGGCCGTCGTGCCGCTGCCTCCGATGTCTCGCGTCCGGTGCTCGGGACCGGAGTCGAGCACCTTTACAATGGCCTCCTCGACCCGTTTCGCCGGCCCCACCTCGCCGAGGTGCTGGAGCATCAGTACCGCCGATTTCAACAAGGCCAGCGGGTTGGCTTTGTTCTGACCGGCGATGTCCGGAGCACTTCCGTGTACCGCCTCGAATACCGCCCCGCTTTCGCCGAAGTTCGCGCCGGCGACGACACCCAGACCGCCGACCAGACCTGCCGTCAGGTCGGAGACGATGTCGCCGTACAGGTTCTCGAGTAGCAGGACGTCGAACCGATTCGGATCCGTGACCAGCTGCATGCAGAGGTTGTCGATGATCTTGTCGTCCGCTTCGATGTCCGGATACCCCGTGGCCACGTTGCGGAAACACTGCAGGAAAAGCCCGTCGGACAACTTCATGATGTTGGCTTTGTGGACCGCCGTCACCCGTTTGCGCCCGTGCGTGCGGGCGTACTCGAAGGCGAAGCGGGCGATGCGCGTCGAGGCGCGCTCGGTGATGATCTTGATCGATTCGACCACTCCCGGGACGACCTCGTGCTCGAGGCCGCTGTAGAGGTCTTCCGTGTTCTCGCGGACGATGATGAGGTCGACGTTCTCGAAGCGGGTGATGATGTTGGGCATCGACTTGACCGGCCGGAGGTTGGCGTAAAGATCGAGCGTTTTTCGCAGCCGGACGTTGATCGACGAGAACCCGGTCCCGATCGGCGTCGTCACCGGTCCCTTCAGGGCGACTTTGTTGCGCAGAATCGATTCGAGCACCTCGGGCGGCAAGGGGTCGCCGTACCGCGAGATTGCCTCGGCACCAACGAAGTACTTTTCCCATTCGACTTGGACGCCCGCGCACTCGATGATCGAGACAACCGAGGCAGTGACCTCGGGGCCGATGCCGTCACCGGGCAGAAGCGTGATCTTGTGTTTCGTCATTTGCGCCATGATGAATCCTTTCCGCCCGCTCGCGCGCCGTTGCCAGGGAAAAGTCCATCGGCAGCAGCGTGGCCAGCGAACCATATTCCGGCAGTTCGTCGATGCATCTACGAACGCTTTCCAGCGTGGGCGGGATGAAGTCGAGATACCACATGCGGCCGCGCGTGAGCGGCTGTTTTGAGAAGGTGCCGAGGATCTTGATGGAGCGCTGAAGCAAGGTCTCGAAATAGCGGCGGCGCATCGACCGTCGCTCTCCCAGGGTCAGCTCGTTGCGGGCCGGCAGGCCGTGGACCCGCCACTCGGCGTAGTAGTCGACCAACTCCAGCTCCGTCTCTCTACCGAGGATGCGGGCCACGCCGCGGTCGCGCAGAAGAGAGGCGATATCGTAGGTATCAGGGCCCATTCTGAGATCCTGATAGTCGATGAGATAAAGCTTCTCGTTAAAAATATGTATATTTTGACCATGATAATCACGGTGACATAGTACGTATGGATGCCGCGCGATGCTATCGGCCAGTCTTCGGAGCAATGGCGTCAGGGCCTCCGCGTCCGCGGCACGCACGCCCATGAGCTTCTCGACGTAGAACTGACGCGACATCTCCAGCTCGTTGAAGAAGAAATCGCCCGTGAATGGCCGGTTGATGTCCACCGCGCCAGCCTTCTGGAAGTAGGCCAGGAGAGTAACGGCCTTCCTGTACCAGCGCACTCCTTCCTCACGGCCGCGCTGCAGGAGGTCGAAGAGCGTTTGATCGCCGACATCCTGCTGCAGCATGGCCGCCTCGCCATACTCCATGAGTTTAGGCAGGTAGGCATGCTTCGATGCCGCGCGGTAGGCGGATAGAACACGAGTCAGATCCTGCCGCACCTCGGGCGGATACCAACTGAGCATGTGTGTGCTCCCGTCGCCCGTGGTGACGCGGTAATAAACGCGCACCGAGGCATCGCCGGGAAGGCGCGTGGCCGACCATCCGTCGCCGAGCCAGGACTGTAGCGCCGCGGTTACCTCGACGGGAAGATCAGAGGCTTCGGTCATGACTCCGGACGTTCCTTGCAGACCGCGTGACATCGATCGATCCCACGCGGGCTGCGCACGCCACGGCACGGCAGGGTCCTGCTTCCGCGCCGGTCACTTTTCTTCGGAGTTCGCGTCGCGGACCACGATCTTGTCGATCGTGGTCGGGCTGTTCGGCCGGTCCTGTGCTCCCCGCGGAGAGTTCACTATCTTGTCAGCGACCTCCATCCCCTTCGTTACCTTACCGAAAACGGTGTATTGACGGTCGAGAAACGTCGAGTCGCTGGTGACGATGAAGAACTGGGAGGAGGCGCTGTTGGGGTCATTCGACCGCGCCATCGAGACGGTCCCACGCTTGTGCGAAACGGCGTTGAACTCCGCCGCGATGTTCTTGCCCGAACCGCCCGTTCCCCACGTCGAGGGAGGACCGGAGATCGTGTTCGGGTCCCCACCCTGGATCATGAATCCGGGGATGACGCGGTGAAACTTCGTGCCGTTGTAGAAGCCCTTTTCGGCAAGGTCGATGAAGTTCTTGACGTGATTCGGAGCGACATCGGGAGAGAAACGGATGTCGATCTCGCCGGCGCTGGTGTGCAACTCTGCGACTTTGTCAGGGTGTTGGCTCATCTGCGGTTGGCTCCTCTGCGATTGCAGCGGTCGGAGAATCTACTTCGGCGCCGGTCCTTTTTCGTCGTCCTTCGCGTCCCGGATGACGATCTTCTGGATCGTGGTGGGGTCGTTGGGCCGGTCCTGTGGTCCGGTAGGTGCGTTGACGATTTTGTCAGCGATATCCATCCCCTTCGTCACCTGGCCGAAGACACTGTACTGTCCGTCGAGTGACGGATAGGCAGCAACCATGATGAAGAACTGCGATGAGGCGCTATTGGGATCGCTCGACCGGGCCATCGAGACGATTCCGCGCTTGTGCAAGACGGAACTGAACTCGGCGGCGACATACTTTCCGGAACCACCCGTCCCCCATGTCGACGGCGCACCGGAGACCGTGTTCGGGTCTCCCCCCTGAATCATGAAGCCGGGGATGACGCGATGGAACTTCGTGCCGTTGTAGAACCCCTTCTCGGCCAGGTCGATGAAGTTCTTCACGTGGTTGGGCGCGACGTCCGGAAAGAAACGGATATCGATCTCGCCGGCGCTTGTGTGCAGCTCGGCGACTTTGTTCTCGTAGTGGCTCATCGGTTTGTTCTGATCAGCAGCGGCCGCCGGCGAGGCCGTTGCGCCGGCATCGGTCGCCGTTGCGCTGGTGGCAGTTGTGCTACTGGTGGCACTCGTTGCGGCAGGGGTGGCGGTTGTCTCGGTGTTCGCGGTGTTCGCGGTGCTCGCGGGAGTGCAGGCGACGATGGCAACGGCGAGAGTCGCGTAGATGATGTTTTTCAAGAGGATCCTCCTTCGTGGTCTCGGGCGCGAATCCTACTACGCGTCTACGAGCCGGAGTAAAGAACGAAGGGAGCCCAGTACCTCGGCTGCCGGAAGACCGTGCCACCACGGATCAGCTTGAGCTTGGCGTCGCGAAGCGCTGTGGGTGGATCGTGACCGGCGCCGATACCGGCGTAGAGGTCGTCCATCATTTTCGGAGTGGCGTTGTCGTTCACGTCCCAGAGCGCTGCGATCACCTGCCGAGCTCCCGCGTGAAGAAACGCCCAGGCAAGACCAACGAGGCCTTCCCCGGTGTAAGCGCGTGTGCCGGCGCCGTGACAGCTTGAGATGGTGACGAGTCGTGCGCTCAACGGATGTTTGATGATGTCGCGTGCGTAGAGCTTGTAGGAGTCGCCGTCGCGAGCAAGGACGACGGCCGAGTCAAGCGGGCGCTCGCGCGTGGCGAAGCCGTGGGCGACGAAGTGGATGAAACCGTAGCGGCCGGCATCGGCGTTCTCATAGGCACGCGGCGTAGCCCCGACTCCTTTCAGCGTCGTACATGACCTCACGAAGTGCTGCCTCACAAGGTCCATCTCTTCCGCGGCTTTGCTCAGGCGGGGGAACTCGGGGGCCGGCGACGGCGGATCGCCGACAAGAAGCATCGACGCTGGCGGCACACCGGTCTGCGGACGATCGAGCAATTCGAGCGAGCCGGTCGTTTCGATGGTGACGTTCTCGATCCAGTAGTGGTGAGTGGCGGGATCGATGAGCGTCTCCATGTTGAATGCATACAGCCGGCCGTCCGGAACGATGATGACGCGCGCTCCTTTCGGGATGCGATCTGCGATCGGCTCAATAAGCATCGAGTACAGACTGGCGCCATGAGTCAGGCTTGCCTCGCTCGTGCGCATGTCGAGGATCTCTTTTGAGTAGGCATCGACTGCACTCTCGATTTCCTTCGCAGGAGGGAGGTTTTTGACTTCGATCGAGGACGAAGTGATCGCCCAGACGTACGAACGTTTCGGGGTCAGCCAATACGTGAGAAGGACAGCGTGCCTGTCACGAGCCAGAAGCATCGGGTCAACGCGTTGCGGCCTAACCCCTGCGTCGAGCGCTTCTGCCAGAGTCTGTGCCCGGCTCACTTCCGCCGCGCGAAGCGCTTCAGCAACGCGACCGGCGGTTAGGAGGAAAGCGACGTAATCGTCGTAGACCTCTCGTACCAGCGCACCAAAGGGCAAGCGGAGCTCTTCGTTCTTCACGTCCTGGCGAGCGGCCGCCGCCGTATCGATGGCACGGCGGAAGTGTTCGTCCGCGTTGAGGGGTTGGTTTGCGGCGACGTAGAACTGTGCAAGTCGCCCATCCGCTTCCCAGCGCTGTGCCGGAGTGATGGCCACTTCAATGACACGTCGCGTTTTTGCGATTGCGGATTCGAACTGCCCCGATGCCGCGTCGATGCGCGCGTCGATCATCCGGGAACGAAGCTCCTGTTCCGCATTGGTTACATCGCACTGGAGCACCCGAGCTTCGTCGTTGGCCTTTCGGGCGCCGATCACGTCGCCGAGATTGAGCAGCGCGACGGAGGTATTGGCGACAAACTCGCCGAGGTCGCGGTGACCAATCCTCCGCGCAACGACTACGCCGCGTTGGTAGTAGCTGAGCGCGCCAGCATAGTCGCGGTTGTGCAACGCGATGTCACCACGAAGGTGGAGCCACGGCACGAGGTCATATTCCGCGCCAATCGCCTCAGCGGTGGCGAGCGCGTTCGTGAGGTAATCGGATGCGGCGTCGAAGTCGCCTAGCTGAACCAGTGTCCAACCCAGATTGCCTGACACCTTTTCGATTTTCGAGCGTGTGCCTGCCGCGATCGCGAGCGAGAGTGCTCGGCGATCGAGGTCGACGGCCTCGTCATAGTGGCCTTGAAGCGTGCGCAGACGTGCCAATGTGCCGAGAGCGTTGATCTCGAGCACGCGGTCGTGGCTGGCCCGGGATCGGCGAATCGATTCGCGGGCGTAACGTTCAGCCGCCGCATAGTTGTGTTGCGCCGTCTCGATGACCGCCCAACGCCCAAACACGTCCGCGAGTAAGGCAGGCTGATGCTCCCTAGCCAGCGCCTCGGCTTTTCGTAACAGACGAACGGCGTCAGGCAGCTTCTGCACCCGATACTGAAGAACCGCCTGCTCCAGCAGGCGGTGAACAGCGATTCCGCTATGCGCAAGCCGCGACGGCGGCTCAGCGGCGAGGACATCAAACGCCGCCCGATATTTCGTCAGGGCAGTCAGCGTGTCGCCGAGCAACAGGCGGATCTCCCAGACGTCGTCGCTCTCGATCGTACCGAATCGGGCAAGCGCGTCGCGAAGAAAGGGCTCCGCGGCGCGCCAATCGCCGTGATCGCATAGCGTCGCTGCCTTGCGATATGCCTCTCGCTCCGGAGGAACCGCGCTGGCGCTGCTCAGCGCCAGCGCAAAAATTATGACCACCCACCGCCGGTCAGGGATACATGTCCGTTCCATTCGTTGACCCCAGGCCGGCTGTCCCCGACCCGTCGTTCGGCGATCCCAGGTTGAACCGAAGCATGTTCACGGTCCGCTGGCCCTGCTTCAGGATCACCTCGCCGATGGCCAGCGTACCGAAATCCGCGATGCGCACGACGTATCCATTGCGGCGAACCGGCGCGATCCTGTCATTCCGGCGACGAACGTCGTCATCGCTGAAATCCTCGTTCGTTTGCGGGATGTCCATGTCCTGAACGAGCGAGCAGCGGATCACGTCATTCCTCGAGGGGGCGCCCTTACGGCATTTAGCAGCGGGCCAGCAGAAGCGCCTCGCATACCGCATCGCCAGCGGGTTCGCTTGCGTCGCCGCGGTCTTTGACTTTCTGCCAAGCAGTTTGTCCTCGGCGGCGGTTGGGCCGCCGAAGGCCTTGATGAAACCGGAGTGCGTCGGATAGCGCGAGAAGACGCCATGGTCAAGCGTCACGTTCACCCGCCGTCCAGCGATTCTGACGTTTTCGAGAATCGAGCCTTCGAATGTGAACTCCGGTTCGCCGACACAGTCAGACTGCGGTTTCTCGTCGACAGCCTCATGTTCGGACGTCACGCGCGCGCAGAGCAATTCGATGTGAACCATGTTCAGCAGGTTCAGATTGCGAATCAGCGCGGTAGCGACCGTGTTCCGGTAACGGCCCTTCTGGCTGCCGCCGACGTAGACCGACGCCTCGTCGAACGTGATGATCCCTTTGTAGTCGAAATTGCGTACCGTCTGCGATCCCTCCCCGCCGCTGGGCGCGAGGACTACCGAGGCCTGGCTGGGGATGACGTCACAGCCGGGCTTGTTAATAACTCCACCGAATGCCAACGCGTTGGCGTGATAGACGAACGACATGACTGCCTCCTCTCTACTCTCTGCGGTTACCTCACCTCCACGGTGAATGGGTATTCGGCTATCTCTCGGTCGCCACCTCGGATCACAACTTTGTATTTACCGCCACGTAGCGTTTGCGCCTTCAGCGGCATCCGGACCGTGTTCTCCGCATCCTTCCGAGTCACGGTGATCGTCTGGACGTTCCCGCCTGCCGCATCCTGCAATTCGCAGGTGTATAGAGGCAGCGGGTGGTCCGGGGGAGGGATCACGAAGTACAGGCCAACCGGCTGATCGGCTCGTACTTTTCGGACGTCATTGGGGCCGCGCGACGAATCGAGCTCGATCGGCTGCTCGGCCGCGACGACACGGATAGCCTTCCCGATCGAGGTAGGCGGCTGATGCGGCGGCCAAAGATACGCACCGCCGACCGCGATGACGACCGCGGCGGCAATGGCCCAGCGCGTTAGGTTATTCGCCGGTTCAACGCGCCGGACCCCGGCGCCGATCTTGGTCTCGTCGCGCACATCGCTCGAGCACTCGGCGCAGTCGAAGAAATGCTCTTCGAATGCATCGCGCTCGGCTGGTTCCATCTCGCCGAGGACGTAGCGCTCGGCAGACATGGATTTCACGGCGGCCTGATGCTCCTCGGCGAACTTCGATTCCACTTCGTCGTGATGTTCCATGTGCCCGTCTCTTAGCCTCTTACTCAGTTTGGTAGTGACGGATGGTCGTCATCCGTTTCATCGGAGCGCATCCGCGTCACGTTCCGGTGCCACCGCTTTCGGAATTTCTCCTTGGCCCGATGGAGCAGTACGCGCAGATAGCCTCGGTCGATACCCAATTCACGGCAGACATCATCCGGATGGCGTTGGTCGTAGAAATGAGCGCACAGGATGTAGGCATCGCGCTTCGGTAGATCCGCCAGCACCAGACGGACCTGTTCCTCCTCCTCGGCGCTGAGAAGCGCTTTCACGACATCCTCCAAGTCGACGACTTCGGGGTGCTTCTCCGTCAGCGGCTCGGTGCGATTCCCCGTTCGGTAGTACTCTCGCAGGACGTTCGTGCAGAACGAGTTGACATAGGCTCCAAGCTTCCGGCCGTCACGAATGCCACCGTCGGGCCCACGCAACGCCTGGTAAACGCGGACGAAAACCGTCTGCCGGACGTCATCGATGGCATCCTGTGACGGCAATCGCCTGCTGAGCTTGATTTGCAGAAATTGCTGGAAATACGAGTTGAAATGCTCCTCGGTCCAGCGATCGCACTCCCGCAGACGTCGTACATAGTCGTCGTCGAACGTGAAGAGTTCCATGAATAAGGGAGTGACTGAAACGTTACTTTAGCAGCTAAGGCACACTTCCGGCCGTACGAATTGGCTCAGCCGCGAAGGCGGGCGGCGGCTTTTCGAAGCTCGACGTGGCCGATGGCGATGTCGACGCTGCGCTGGAGCATCGGGATGTACTGAGCCGAAAAGGCCTCGTCCGCCTTCGCGCCGAAGAGGCGGTCGACGCGGCCGGCGATGGCGGCGACATCCGCAGCTTCGAAGTCGGTGCGCGCCATCTCATCAATATCGACGATGAGCGAAGTCACGGGCTTCAGCCAGGCGAAGAATGGATCGTCAGTCAAAAGCTGCAGGAGCTGCGCAGGCTTGACGGGCGCGACAGCGAATGCGTAGTCCTCCCTGGCGAGGTTGATGAGCGCCCGATGGAGCGGCAGGAGAAGTTTCGAGACTTCGCGGAGCGCTCCGCGAAGTTCCGCTCTCTCCGGCGAGTCCGGCGTGTGCATGGTCCGCGCGTAGAAGGAGTTTTTGTCGAGCGGCATGGCCTCGAAACATCGCGCCTCCACGGTTGACTGGGGAAGGGTGGGTAGGCAGTGGCCAACCGTGGAAGCGCGAAACGTGCTATCGAGATCCGAAAGTCTACCGCAAGTGGAGTAGCGCGAGTAAAGGTCTTTCTGTTGCCCCGATGCCGCGCGAGGACTTAGAATGCGCCCCCGCGCCGCGCCCGCCTCGGAATGCGATTCCGGCACGGGCGGTTTACGTCGCTTGCTCGCACCCATAGCTTAATTGGATAGAGCATCTGACTACGGATCAGAAGGTTCGAGGTTCGAGTCCTCGTGGGTGCACCAACCAGAACAAAACCGACGGCGGGCAGTGAGCCCGCCGTTGTAATCTTTGAACGATGGATCAGGCGCGGTGGATGAAAGAAGCCCTTGCGCTCGCGGAGGAAGCCGCGGCGGACGGTGAGACTCCGGTCGGCGCGGTCGTTGTTGACGCCGAGGGCAGGATCATCGGTCGCGGTCGAAACCGCCGCGAGGCCGGCGACCCGCTCGGTCACGCGGAACTGATCGCCATCCGGCAGGCTGCCGATGCGGTGGGAGACTGGCGGTTGGACGGGACGACGATGGTGGTGACGCTGGAGCCGTGCGCGATGTGCGCCGGAGCACTCGTCAACGCGCGCGTCGCCAAGTTGATCTTCGGAGCGTTTGATCCGAAGGCGGGCTTCTGCGGTACGCTCGGCAATCTCGTCCAGGATGGACGGCTCAATCATCGGCTGGAAGTCGTCAGCGGCGTTGAGGCCGAGGAGTCAAAGCGTCTTCTTCAGGAGTTCTTTCAAGGGTTGCGAAAGCGGTCGCAGGACACGGAGAGGTGGCAGAGCGGTTGAACGCGGCGGTCTCGAAAACCGTTATACCTTCACGGGTATCGGGGGTTCGAATCCCCCCCTCTCCGCCAGGCCGCACGGCGGCGTATACCGCGGCAGTTGAACGGAGAGATGGCCGAGTGGCTTAAGGCGCACGCTTGGAAAGCGTGTGTACGTTAACGCGTACCGTGGGTTCGAATCCCACTCTCTCCGCCACCGGCAACGTGCCGGTGCGTTTGTTGGCCAAGCCTTCTTCAGGAGTTGTCAGCGCGATGCGGTTCCGCGAGGCTTCCTCACGTTTCCGTTGTCGCCGCATCATGTTCCTCTGAATCCGGGACATCATCGCGAGGGCCGCAGTTCGAAAGGCCCGGCGCGTTAGTGGCCAGGTCTCGGAGTTGTTTCCCTCTCATCACGCTCCGTCTCCGATTACGACCGTGCTACCGTAAATCCGTGCCTTCAGTTCGGTTGCGCCTCGTCTGTGCGTTGCTGCTGGCGTCGCCGTCGCTCCTCGCGAACGTCGTGATCGATACGATCGAGATCAACCAGGCCATCGGCATTCAGAAGAACGGCAACTTGAAATTCGTCGCAGGGAAGGATGCCGTGGTCCGCGCATTTCTCGCGGAGGCGGTGACCATCGACGAGTCGAAAACGAGTGTCACGATCCGACGCGATGGACATCTCGTCGCGACCATTTCACCGATCGCACAGCAGGCACCGACGCGCGTCGTCGATTTTCTTTGTCCGACTCGCGATACGTGCGGGAACTGGGCGGCCGGCAACTACGAGTTCGAGGTGCGGGTCAATGGAGCTACCAGGAGCACGCGCGGAACGACCTACGCGTTCGTCGAGCGCGCCACGATGCGCATTCTCGCGGTGCCGGTAACTGCGAACTACGGCGGGACGATCGTGCCGGTCAGCGACTCGCGCTGGAAAACGTTCGCCGACTACATCCGTTCGACCTATCCCCTCGCTGCCGACAAAGTCATCTGGGTCACGCGCGAGCCTTTCGATGCAAGCGATCCGCGCTTCGACATCGAAACCGAAGACGGCCAGGAACAACTCTGGAGTGCGCTCTCGAAGCTGGTCCCTGAATCGTGCGCCGGCAATCCGGATGAAGAAGGCTGCTACACGCAGGTCTTCGGGTTCATTCAGGCGCGGCCGGAGGTCTATCCGAACGGAACGCTGCAGGGTTTCACGTATGGAAAGCCCGCCAACATCGGCGTCCTGAGCGACGACGATGCGCCGGGCACGGTCGCGCACGAGATCGGCCACACATATGGTCTCGGCGACACGTACGACGGCGGCAGCTTCGCATGCGACGTCAACCCGGCGCCCGACGAGTTTCGCGGAACAAGGTTGTCGGTCAACGACAACGGCGACGAAGGCGATGAGATCGAGCCGGAGGTTGCCTGCGCCTCCGGACGCTTGCCGCTCGATGGCGTCAGCGCGACGAGGATTCCTGCCGAACATCATCCCTACGAGGTCGGAGGGCGCGGTGCTCTCGGCGACTCCGCAGAGTACATGGGCTCGGGTGGAAAGCAGGTGCAGTTCTGGACGTCGCAGGACGCATACGACCATCTCTTCGATCAACTCGCGCCCAAACCGAAAATCACCCACGCGAAGAAGCCGCAGCGCTACGTGCAGTGCTTCGGCACGATCCATCGCAACGCAACGTCCGGGAACGACGTGAGGATCGACCCGTGCTGGACGTTCTACGACAGCGATGACATCGCGAGTACCACCGGCGAGTACCAGCTCGTTGCCGTCGACGTTGATGGGAAGTTCGTCGCCTCAAGCGCAATCCAGCCGGAGTTCGATCCGGTCGCGCCGAAAGGCCGTCATCCGAAGCATTTCGCCTGGGGCGCGTTCGAAGGCGTGGTCGCGTTCCCGAAGGGAATCGCTGAGCTTCGGGTCATTCACGGCAACACTGTTCTCCGCGAGCTGCCCGTCAGGGCGCATGCGCCAGTGGTGAAGAAGGTCGCGCCCGAAGCGAAAGGGCGCGTGAAGGAAAAGCTCACCATTACGTGGGACGCAAACGATGCGGACGACGCTGCGTTGGTCTATGAAGTCGATTACAACCCGGACGTCACGAACAAGAGCTCCGAATGGGAAGTGCTGCGCCGCGACCTCACGAAGAAACAATTCACGATCGACTTCGTCACGATGGCCGGCGGTCCGCATGCGAAACTTCGCGTATGGGCGAGCGACGGCATCCTCGCCGCATCCGCAGAGAGTGCGGAGTTTCGCGTTCCCGCCAAAGCGCCCCAGGTGATGATCGAAGAGCTCCCCAACCACGGCGTCTACACGTTGGGTGACGACGTCATCCTCGATGGCGATGCCTTCGATCTGCAGGATGAACACATCAAGGAATCGCAGCTTCGATGGAGCTCGAATGGCCGTTCCCTCGGCAAAGGCTCGCCGATCAAGCTTTCACACATGGCCGCCGGCGATCACGTCATCAAGCTTGCGGTGACGAACTCCCTCGGCGTGACGGGATCGGACACGGTCACCGTGCGCGTGGTGCAGAAACCGTAACCCAATTCCTGTCGTGCGATGGGCAAACGAGGTCGAATGCGACCATTCTTCGTCTCACGCAACCTCAGCGAGCACGGCGGTTCGAAAATCGTCCACAATGCCCGCCACATCAAAAGAGATTGACCGCGACCGTCAACGCGTTCCCGCCTTCCACGCCAAACCGGCGCTAGTGACGCTAAGCCAGGCGACCCGTTCCGGCAGTTCCGGAATCTCCCTGATCGGGCCGCCGGCGGCTCGTCTAGCGGGCGCGAGCCGGTCGGCCATGAAGAACGGCGGGTCGTAGTAGGTGTCGGTGGGTTGCTCTTCCGTCGCGACGAACCGCACCGTTTGCGCCCGTATCTCGCGCATGCTCTCCATCCATCCCTTTCCCACGGCCAGCGACGTTTCAAACGAGTTGACCTCTTTCTCAATCCCCCAGTCCGGAATGCCCAGGAGCACTTCGTCGGGCGAGATACGACGCACCACCAGCACCGCACGCCCGCGAACGATCCTCAGCTTCAGGTTGTGCTCGAGCACGACGGCCTTCGGGGTGATATGGAGGAGTAGGGCATGTAGATTGGAGGTGCCGCTGCCGACCGAGGACCACCCGAGGAGGAGGACGTGCTCCCGGCCGATGGGAAACTGGCGTCCGGGAATTGGGACCGGCACGGGCTCATCATCGTCGGGGTCGCGCTCGCGCAGGACGAGGGGCGCGCCGTGGTCCGAGCTCAACCGCAACTCCACGACCCCGTGGTACTGACCAGTGTCCTCGGGCGTCGGCACGGTCTCGACCTTAAGTGCCGGCAGTGACGGAGCCTCCGCTGCGGCAGCCACACCCGCGGCGAGCAGGCTCACCACGACCAGCCAGCGCTGGAAATCACGTTCTCTCCTCGGGTTCATGAGGCCTCCCCATTCCTTCTTCTCACCCTGCAGCGGCGAGCACTGCGATTCGATCGTCGTTCACGATGCTCCGTCACGCTTTAGTTCCAGCGTCCTCGTCCCTTCGAGATAGAGAAACGACCGCCGCCGAAAAACGCAAGCGCAAGCGCAGAAAACAAATAGAGAAACTGCAGCTCCGCACCAAGGCCGCCGCCTTGCGGGGTGAGCTGGAACGCTTTGCCTTGCACGACCAGGACGAGCGCCATGAAAAGGTCAAAGGCGATCACCAAGGCCGCCGGCCGCGTGAGGATCCCGAGAATGAGCAGGACCGGAGCGACGACTTCGGCCACGTACACCCCATAGCCGAGGAATGTGGGAAGGTGATGCGCGTGCAGCGGCCCTGCCATCCAGCCGATACCGTTTTTGAGCTTCGAGAATCCGTGAAACGCCAACAATACGGCGACGGTCAGCCTGAGGATCAACTTTCCAATGTCGTCTCGCGCGGAGGGAGTGCTCGCGGTCGGCATGTCGCGCTCCTTTCATTGCCTGGCACGAATGCTAACGCAGACTCGCGGGCATGGCAGCTCACGCCAACTCGGCGATGGTCTTCAGATCATCGACGTTCGTCGAGGCAAACCTACTTCTCGCCAAACACGCTGACCGTGACGCCCTCGTTTGTGATCTGCATGGTCCGCCCGCACGTACGGAGAATCTCGGCAGTACACGCGTTCGCTTCCGCCTCGGTTGCGGTCCGCTGAGGGATGTGCTCACCGAGGTTTGTGAAGCGGATGAAGACAGCTAAGTGTGCGATGGAGGGGTCAGTGCAGCGGCAACGCGCGGGCGATTCCGTGAACGACGCCGAGCGGAGGCGGTAGCGGGCGGCGAGATCGGGGTACTGATCTTCGAGCGGACCGGCCCAGAAAAACCCGAAGATGCGCTTCCCGTTCGTGAACACGTCGACGCGGCTCCGGGGCGCGATGAGACCCTTCTGTTCGGCCGCTGCCAACGACTCGCGGATTGCGAAGAAAAGTGGTGCGTCGGAGTGCTCGATGAAGCTGCGCGCCGAACTGGGCCGAGAAGCATCGTGGATCGCCGGCGCGAGACCGATGCCGTTGAGTGCGGCGGCGATGGCAGCGATCGCCGCGCCAGCCACTCGATTGCGCTCCGCGAGGAGCTCCGCGAAACAACCAAGAGCCAGGGCCGCCATTGCGAGCGGAACGAGGTTCAGCCGCGGATAACCGGCCCACGGTTGCTGCATCTTCGCGAAGTAAATGACACCAAAGTCAGCGATTCCGACGAACAGCAGTACCAGAAACGCGCGCCGTTTCGCCGCGAGAGCGAACAACAACACCAGCGCGGCGATTACCAGCGGCAAAGCGGCTCCAAACTGGAGACTGATCCGCTCCTGGAAAAGTGCAAAATGCGCCGCTCCGAGCGCCTGAACCGGGACCGGCGACGCGACACCCCATGTCTTGAAAAGCTCACGCGCTCGCCAGAAGAGGACGAACGGCATCGCGGCAACGGCCGCGACGAGCAGATGCTCCAGTTGCGCGCGCCGGCTCCCCCGAAGAGGGAAATAAATCGCGGCGACGATCGGCAGGGAGAGGATCAACTGTTCCTTCACCATGGCCGCAAGGCCCAGGATGAGCAGCGGCCGCCAGACGGCATCCGCGCCGAAACGAATGAGATGCTCGGCGGCTACGAGCAGCAGAACGATTGCCCACGGCTCGAGGTAGCCGCTCGTGAAGTAGTAGACATTGTCCTTCTGCCAGAAGAGCAGCGCCGCGATCGTCATGGCCGTGATGTCGACATGCCTTCGTACGAGGAGTGGCCGCAGCACGAGCAACCACGCGGGAATCGCCAGGGTGTTCAGCAATCGCTCGACATTCAACGGTGATGTCGCTTGCATCACGGCGCGCAAGGGAACCGACAGGAAGTGCAGCGTGCCGGGATAACGTCCAGCAAACGAGAGCGGTTGCGGCATCGTCAGCCCGATCCCGGCGACGATGGCGAGGCCGATCAGCGCGGCGGGCGAGTCTTCGTCTTGCCGGATGGGCCGTGCACTGAATGCCATCGCCATCACCGCGGCGATCCATCCCCATGGCCACCAGAATGCGTACGCATCGATTGCGCCGGCGTTGTGCAGCCATTGATCGCCGAGATAGGGAAACTCCTGGCGCCAGGTCACGATGAGGTAGAAGAAGGCTGGAGCGGCGGCCGCGATCGCGAGTAGTGCATCGCGTGCGTTCGCGCGGACGGGAGCGCCCGCTGGCAGCGGCAGCTTGAAGGTGAACGCCTGCGTTGCCGCGCCAACAGCAAGGGCGGCTATCCACGTCAGCGGAAAGAGCGCCGGCGTCCCGATCCAGACTCCCGACACGAGTATGACCGCGAAGAGGTAAACGGTCAGGATCCGGCTTGGCAAGGCTCGTCGAGTATAGCCAACATGGAAGTTCTTCCGGATCGCCTCGGTTGCGGCACCGTGCGGGTTACAATCCCGCTCCGTTTTGCGGCCCGTTGGGATGAGCCCGGGTCCTGTGCAGCAGGCACACTGAACCTCGTCAGGTCCGGAAGGAAGCAGCGATAAGGTGTTCCCCTGTGTGACACAGTACGGCCTGGGCTCTTCCGAGCGGGCGGGCACGGCGGCTGGCGCGGGGTGGCCAAGCTTCGGTCGCCATTTGCGCGCAAGGCTGGCTTTCGGAAACGCCCCAACCTAGACTCCACGCCAACCATGTCCTACCAGGCACTCGCGCGCAAATACCGTCCTCAAACCTTTAGCGACGTCATCGGTCAGGACACCGTTGTCCGCACGCTGCAGAATGCGATCGAGGGGAAGCGGATCCATCACGCCTACCTGTTCGCGGGCGTCCGCGGCGTAGGCAAGACCACCGCTGCTCGCATCCTGGCCAAGGCCCTGAACTGCATCAAAGGTCCGACGACGGAGCCGTGCAACGAGTGCACGATCTGCCGCGAGATCACGGAAGGCATCGACCTCGACGTGCGTGAAATCGATGCCGCTACCTACACGGGGGTCGACAACATCCGCGAGCTGCGCGACATCACGCAATTCCAGCCGGCGCGCGACCGCAACCGTATCTTCATCATCGACGAAGCGCACATGCTTTCGACTGGTGCATGGAACGCCCTGCTGAAGATCCTCGAGGAGCCGCCGCCGCAAGTGATTTTTATGTTCGCGACGACCGAAATCAACAAGGTCCCGCAGACGATCATCTCTCGCGTTCAGAAAGAGATGATGCGCAAGATCACGCTCGACGAGCTGATCGAGCGGGTGGCGAAGATCTGTGCTGCCGAGGGGATCGATGCCGATCGCGGCGCCATCGAGATTATCGCCCGCCGCGGCGAGGGCAGTGTCCGTGACGCCCTCTCGCTCCTCGATCAGGTGATCGCCTTCAGCGGGCGTTCGATCTCCTCCGCTGATGTCGCCACGGTGCTGGGACTTTCCGACTCGACCTTCTTCGCGCGCATCGCCGGTCTCATCGCCGACGGCGATCACGGCGGCATTCTCGAGGCGCTCGATGAGGCAGCCGAAAGCGGCCGCGATTTCAAAATGCTGTATCGCGACCTGCTCAGTTTCATCCGTAACCTGCTGCTCGTCGCCGGACGGGCGAACGAGTCGATGCTCGCTGTCGCTCCCGAAGATCTGCCCGCCATTCGCGCAGCGGCGGAGAAGTTCTCCTATTCTGAGCTGCTGCGCATCGCCAACCTGCTGCTACGCGACGACGAGACGGTCAATCGCGCGGAACATCAACGACTGGCTGTCGAGATCGCGCTGCTCAAGGCGGCGACGTTCCCACGGCTGCGGGCGGTTGAAGAAGCGCTTGCGGGCGGTCCCGCGGCATCGCAATCGCGTGGTCGCGCGGTGGCTGAGCCACGGACCGCGCCCGTATCCGCCCCTCGCGAGACCGCGAAACCGCGAAACCGCGAAACCGCACCTGCCGACACCGTCAGCGTTGACTCCTTCATCGAGCGCGTCCAGAAAGCGCGCCCGCTCATTGGTGGGTATCTGGGAGCCGCAAAGTCGCGTCAGCGCGATGGCAACCGGCTTCTGCTCACGTTCAACGATTCGTTCACGGCCGATCAGGTCAACGGCGCGCGCACGGCGCTCGAACAGCTCGCTTCCGAGGTCTTCGGCGAGGCGATGTTGATTGACGTCCGGCTCGATTCTCCAGCCGCGGCACCAGCGGCAAAGTCGTCGCCTCTGCGCGACGATCCTGTCATTCAGGCGTTCCAAAAGCACCTCGGCGCTGACCTCGTCGAGTCACGAAAGCGGTAAGGGAGAGCTCATGAATCCTAAGCAGTTGATGAAACAGGTCCAGCAGATGCAGGAGCAGATGCAGCAGCGCATGACCGCGCTGCGCGTCGAGGGGAGCGCCGGCGGCGGTATGGTCAAAGCGGCGATGAACGGCTCTAAGGAGTTGCTGGCAATCACCATCGACAAAGAGGCTGTCGACCCCAACGATGTCGAGATGCTGCAGGATCTTGTCGTCGCAGCGGTAAACGAAGCATCGCGAAAGGTCGATGAAGAGATGTCGAGCACGGTCGGCGCGATGACCGGTGGAATGAAGATTCCGGGAATGTTTTGATGCGGGTATGACCGCTCCGCCTCTCGCAAACCTGATCAACGAGCTCACCAAGCTTCCTGGCGTCGGTAGCAAGTCCGCCTCGCGGATTGCGTACTACATCCTCAAAAGGACCGAGGGTGAGGCGGATGCGCTGGCGAACGCCATCCTGGAAGTGAAAGCGAAGATTTTCCGATGCTCGGTCTGCAACAACATGACCGATGTCGAGCCGTGTGCGATCTGCTCCGATCCCCGACGGGACACGAGCGTGATCTGCGTCGTGGAAGAGGCTTTCAACATCCCGACGATCGAGCAAACCCGCGATTTCCGCGGCATGTTTCACGTCTTGCTCGGCGCGCTCTCTCCCCTTAAAGGGGTCGGCCCGCACGACATCGACGTCAGCGGTCTGATCAAGCGCGTTCAAGGCGGCGAGATCCGTGAAGTCATCGTTGCCACGAACCCGAATGTCGAGGGAGAGGCAACGGCGCTCTACCTCGCCCAACAGCTCCGGCCCCTCAATGTGAAGACGACGCGGCTCGCGTTCGGGTTGCCGGTCGGCGGCGATCTGGAGTACGCCGATCAGGTGACGATGGCGAAGGCGCTGGAGGGGAGGCGCGAGATCTAGCCGACAGGGCCTGCGGCGCTGGGTTGCCCAAGGCTCGGCCAGCAGGTCGGCACGAATGTTCCTGGCGCTCGTACTCGCCGCGCAGGCGGCTAAGTGTCCACCTGTGCTACATTTCTCCGTCCGAGTCTCTCGCGAAAACAATTGGTGAAAACAGAAGATGGCGACCCCTGATCTCGTGATGTACGAGGAGGAGTACCAGCAGATCAAGGACACGCTCCAACGACTGCAGGTCGACTCCAACTCCAAAATCGTCTTTCTGGTCGATAAAAACGGCCAGCAGATTGCCGTTCACGGCGATATGCGCGGCGTCGATGCGACGTCGCTTGCCTCGTTGACGGCCGGCAACGTCGCTGCAACCGACGGTCTTGCGAAGCTCATCGGAGAGAAGGAGTTCTCGATTCTCTTTCATGAGGGGGAGAGAGATAACATCCACATTTCTCTCGTCGCCCAGCGCGTAATTCTCGTCGTGATCTTCGATGACCGCTCGTCCCTGGGCCTGGTACGCCTGCGTGTGAAGAAAGCATCGGCAGAGCTCGAGAAGACTTTCGAGGTGCTGCTGCGGAAGTCCGAGGCCGAGCGCGGCAATCTGGCCAACCGCTTCGACTCTCCCTTCGCCGAGATCACCGACGAGGACATCGACAGTCTCTTCAGCGAATAGCTCCTGCATGACGTTCATCAACTACGCAGCGCGCGAGATCAACTGCAAAATCGTCTACTACGGGCCGGGCCTGTGCGGAAAGACGACAAACCTGCAGTGGATCTACGACAAGACGAACCCCCAGGCGAAGGGGAAACTGATCTCTCTCGCCACCGAGACGGACCGCACGCTGTTCTTCGATTTCCTGCCGCTCGACCTCGGCACGGTGCGCGGCTTCAAAACCCGATTCCACCTCTACACCGTGCCCGGCCAGGTTTTTTACGATGCCTCCCGGAAGCTGATTCTGAAAGGGGTGGACGGCGTCGTTTTCGTCGCCGACTCGCAGGAGGCGCGGATGGAGGCGAACAACGAGTCGCTTCAGAACCTCGACAAGAATCTGAAGGAGCAGGGCTACGAGCTGAAAACCGTGCCGTACGTGCTGCAATTCAACAAGCGCGATCTTCCGACGGCTCTCTCAGCCGATGAGATGTACCGCCAGTTGAACTTCAAAGGCGAACCGACATTCGAGGCGGTGGCCATGAACGGCACCGGCGTCTTCGACACGCTGAAAGCAGTCGCCAAACTTGTGCTCACGGAGTTGAAGAAGAAATAAGCGAGGACCGCTTCGCTTTACCGCTTGACACACGATGAGAATCGCATTCGTCAAACCGCCCGTCGGCGGAATTCTCGGTCTGGAGATGCTCACCTTCGTCGAGCCTCTCGGCCCGATTTGCGTCGCGGCGTGCCTTGAGGCCGAAGGACACGAGTGCAAGGTCTGTGGCCTCCGCATCGATGGCGAAGAACACGGCCTCGATCTCTGCAAGCGTTTTGGGCCAGACGTCGTCGGCCTGCAGTGCAACTTCACGACGGAGCGCAACCGCACAGTGCGTCTCGCCCAACGCATCAAACGCGAGAACCCCGGCGTGTTCGTCGTGGTCGGCGGCCACGACGCGTCACGCGATCCCAACTGGTTTCACCACGACGTCATCGATGCCGTTGCGGTCGGCGATGGTGAAGAAGTGATGCCGCCGCTGGTCGACGCGATCCAGCGCGGCCACGACCTGGCCACGATTCCCGGCCTCATGCTCCATCGCGACGGCCGATGGGTCAGCACCGGTCATGCCCCAACGCGGGGAAACCTCGACGACTATCCGCTTCCCGCGCGCCATCTCATCGAGCACTACGCCGATCATTACTACATCAACTTTCACAGGCCACTGGCGCTGATGGAGACCGCACGCGGTTGCCCGTTCAAATGCAACTTCTGTTCGGTCTGGAAGTTTCATGAGTCGACCTTTCGCGAGAAATCGCCCGAGCGTGTGGTTCGAGAACTGAGAGAGATCAAAGCCGAAGCGATCTTCATCACCGACGACATCTTCTGGATGAACGTGAAGCGTGGCGAAGCGATGGCGAAACAGATCAAGGCGGCCGGCATCAAGAAGTTCTTCACGGTTCAGACCAGGACCGACATCATCTGTAAGTTTCCGCATCTCATCGAGATGTGGAAGGACTGCGGCAAGCTGGCCATCTTCCTCGGACTCGAGTCCGTTACCGACGAGGGGCTGAAAGCGGTCAACAAGAAGAACACCGCCGATAACAACGTCAAAGCCATCAAGATCCTCCAGGATCTCGGGGTCGGTTTCACACCGAACTTCATCGTCGATCCGGCATGGAACCGCGACGACTTCAAGCGCCTGCGGGATTGGATCGATCACACCGGCGCGTACAACAGCGGCTTCTCCGTGCTCACACCCCTTCCCGGTACCGATTTGTGGGACTCGGCCAAAGAGCGGGTCACGACGCAGGACTGGGAGATGTACGACATCGTTCATGCCGTTCTTCCCACCACGCTTTCGCTCGACGACTTCTACCAGGAGTACTCGCGCCTCTGGCGGCATGCGCTCGATGTGCGTTATCGCTACCGCGGAAAGTGGAAGACGTATATGCAACTCGGCGCAGCGGTAGCCACCGGCAAGGTTTCCCTGAACAACGTGCGCCGCGGGTTGGGGATGGCGAAGACGTTCAGCAAGCCCGAGACGTTCCTGCGCGCGCACGAGTAACGGGCTGCTTACGCGGCGTGTTGTCGGTTCTCGTTTGCCTGCGCGCTTCCGCGCATCGCCACGCATGGAGCGGGCGAGCATACAATCGCCCGGGATGCGCCATCACGGCCTCAACATCGTTGCCATCGGCGGGGGCACCGGCCTTTCGACGCTGCTTCGCGGTTTGAAGCGCTACGTCAATGCGGATGGCCCGTGGTCGATTGCCCGACTCGGCGCGATCGTGACAGTGACGGACGAAGGCGGCAGCTCCGGCGCGCTGCGGAAAGAGTTCGGTATGCTTCCGCCGGGCGATATCCGAAATTGTATCGTCGCTCTCGCCGAGGAAGAACACCTGCTCTCGCGACTCTTCAGCTACCGCTTTGAAAACGCCGAGTCGTCGTTGGGTGGGCACTCGCTCGGCAATCTGCTCCTTGCCGCGCTGACAGACATTACCGGCAGCTTCGACGAGGCGATCCTCACGGCCTCGGAAGTCCTCAACATCGCCGGAGATATCTATCCATCGACACTGGAGGACGTCCGTCTTCGCGCGATTCTGGCCGACGGCTCCGCTCTGCTTGGCGAGGTTGCGATCAGCGGTTCGTACCTCGGCCAGAAAAGCGCTCCCACGCCCCGGCATGCGCGCATCGTTCACCTCAGCATCGATCCCACGGATGCGCAACCGACCAATCGCGCGCTTGAAGCGCTCAAGGGCGCTGACCTCGTGCTGATCGGGCCCGGCTCCCTCTACACCTCGGTGCTGCCGAACCTGTTGATTAAGCCGATCGCCGACGCTCTGCGCGAGGCTCGGGCGCTGCGCGTCTACATCTGCAACGTCATGACGCAGCCGGGCGAGAGCGACGGGTACTCCGCCCAGGAGCACCTCGCGGCGATCATCGAGCACGCTGGCCTCGTCGTCGACGTGATGGTCCTCAACGGCGGCCGCCCATCGGAGGCAATTCTCAGCGCCTATGCCGCACAGGAGCAGCATCCAGTGCAGTTTGACGTAAACGCCATTCGCGAGCTGGGTGTGACGCCGTTTTTCGGCGACATCATCGAAGAAGAGAACTACGTTCGCCACGATTCCGTGGCGCTCGCCCACACGATCTTTCGTTTGTACGATCGGTATGGCCGGACGCTTGAAAGGATGAGACGGACGGAAGCATGACTGCTTTGAACGACAACCTCGAGGTCATCATTCTCGCCGCCGGGCAGGGCACTCGGATGAAGTCCGCGACGATCAAGATCCTTCACCGCGCCGCCGGACGGCCAATCATCGACTATGTCCTTGATCTCGCCCGGGATATCAGCACTCGACAACCGATCTTGGTGATCGGCCACCAGCGGGAGGCGGTGCAGGAGGTAGTTGGCGAACGCGCCCGTTACGCTGTCCAGAATGAGCAGAAGGGCACTGGACACGCGGTCCTGCAGGCATCGGCGCTTGTCGAGCGCGGGCGGCACGTTCTGGTTCTTTCGGGCGACGTTCCACTCACCAGTCCGGAGACGGTGCGGCGCCTGCTCGACGAGCACGAGCGGTCGCGGAACGCTCTTACCTTGCTCACGATGAAGCTGGACGATCCGGGTCTGTATGGCCGCATCCTGCGCGATGCGACGGGCGCAGTATCCCGCATCGTTGAATTCAAGGATGCGACCGAGGAGGAGAAACGCGTTAACGAGGTCAACGCCGGCATCTACGTTTTTGACGGCGAGCACCTTTTCGACAACCTCCGCAATCTTTCGACGAACAACGCCCAGGGCGAGTACTACCTGACGGATCTTCTCGGTGGGCTTCGTTCCGCCGGCAAGCGTGTCGGCGCCGTCATCGCTGGCAATCCGATCGAGGCACTCGGCGTGAACTCACGAGCCGATCTCGCTTCGGTCGAAGTTGAAATCCAGCGCCGCGTGGTCGCGAGGCTGATGAAGGACGGCGTTTCGTTCCGCAACCCGGCCACGGTTGTGATCGACTCGATAGTCACGATCGGCAACGACACAGTCGTCTATCCTTTTGTGACGATCGAAGGAACGACGACGATCGGGTCGCGCTGCGTGATTGAACCTGGTGTGCATCTGATCAACGTCACGGCTGGCGACGACGTTCATCTCAAAACCGGCACGGTGGCCGAGAACGCCGATATCGGGGATGAGGCCTCCGTGGGACCGTACGCACACCTCCGGCCGGAGACCCGGCTGGGACGCCGAGTGAGGATAGGCAATTTCGTCGAGACCAAGAAGGCTGTGTTCGGCGAAGGCGCAAAGGCATCGCATCTTTCCTATATCGGCGATGCCGAGGTAGGCGCGGACGCAAACATCGGAGCAGGCACGATTACTTGTAACTACGACGGCGTGAAGAAGCACAAGACAGTGATCGAGGATGATGTCTTCATCGGCTCTGATACACAACTCGTTGCTCCAGTGCGCATCGGTCGAGGGGCGTACGTCGGAGCCGGCTCGACGATCACGAAGGATGTCCCGGCCGAGGCGCTGGCTCTGAGCCGAACGCCGCAGCGCATCATCGAGGGATGGGCAACGCGAAAGAAAAGGAAGTAGGCGGGGGTGCTTCAAGCGCTCCGAAGCTCACGTGCTCCAGCTTCCAGGCGTGAAGCATCAATCCTTTTGCCTTCGCTCCCGAGCCGTATCGGCGATCGCCGACAACGGGATGACCGATCGATTCCGCGTGGATTCGAATCTGATGTGTCCGCCCGGTCTCGATCACGACTTCGACCGTCGTCGTCAGGCCGTCACTACGCTGAGGACGAAACATTGTCCGCGCGATTTTGCCTTGTACGGGCGTCTCAAGAAATCGCTCTTCGCGCAACTCCCCCTCGAGAATGGCCAGATATGTCTTTCGGATCTGACCCACGGCGAACAACGCCGACAGCCTGGCTGCAGCTTCGGGACTCTTCGCGAAAAGAACGATCCCGCTGGTTGGCGTATCGAGCCGATGGACGAGCCAGATCTCTCGAAACCGCAGGCGCAGCAGTTCTTCGAGGGAGAGTTGCCGCCGATCGCGCGCCGGCTGTGTCGGCATTCCCACCGGCTTGTCGATGGCCACCCAATCGTCACTCTCTCCGATGACTGAGATGTCTGGCACGTCGTCTGCCACGGCGATGCGATCACTCGCCGCCACCTCTCGCGATGCGATCGAAACCACCCTTTCGTTGACGAGGACCCGCCGAGCGGCAATCAGCTCCCGTGCTCGCCGCCGGGAGATGTCGGGATGACGAGCGGCGATGGCTTGATCGAGTCGCATGCGTGCCGGAGGAGAGGCGAGTGGCCTCTCCTCCGGCAATGTTACTTCGTGGCAAGACGGGCCGGTTTCGAGGGAGCCGTCGTCGCAGCCGGCTCGCCGCCTTCGATCACGGTCAGCTCGGGAACGCCGATGCCGAGGGCGCGGCGGACCTTCGCCTCGATCTCACCGGAGAGATCGGGGTTCTCCTTGATGAACATCTTGGCGTTTTCGCGGCCCTGGCCCAGGCGCATGTCTCCATAGGAGAACCACGAGCCAGACTTGTCGATGATCTTGTTTTCGATGCCGATGTCGATCAGCTCGCCCGTCTTCGAGATTCCCTCGCCGTAACCTACGTCGAACTCGGCGTGGCGGAAGGGGGCGGCACACTTGTTCTTGACGACCTTCACTTTCACGCGCGAGCCGACGACCTCTTCGCCTTCCTTGATCTGATTCGTGCGGCGGATATCGATCCGGATCGACGAGTAGAACTTCAGGGCGCGGCCGCCGGTGGTGGTCTCTGGGTTGCCGAACATCACACCAATTTTCTCACGAATCTGGTTGATGAAAATGAGTGACGTTTTAGACTTTGAAACAATAGCTGTTAATTTCCTGAGAGCCTGTGACATTAAACGTGCGTGCAATCCCATATGAGAATCGCCCATCTCGCCGTCGAGCTCCGCCCGCGGTACGAGCGCCGCTACCGAGTCGATGACAATGACGTCGATCGCTCCCGACCGAACCAGAACCTCGGCGATCTCCAGCGCCTGCTCGCCGCTGTCCGGCTGCGAAACCAGAAGGTTGTCGATGTCGACGCCGAGTTTCTTGGCGTACTCGGCGTCGAGGGCGTGCTCGGCGTCAATGAATGCTGCCAGCCCTCCGGCTTTCTGCGCCTCGGCGATGACGTGGAGGGAAAGAGTCGTCTTGCCGGACGACTCCGGTCCAAAGATTTCGATGATCCGGCCGCGGGGCACGCCGCCGACACCGAGGGCCGCGTCGACGCCGATCGAGCCGGTTGAGATCGCGCTGATCGGCACGAACTCCTTCGCGCCAAGGCGCATGATCGACCCTTTGCCAAATTGCCGCTCGATCTGCGTCAGCGCCGTTTCCGCTGCTTTCAACTTGTCCATGGGTACAGTGGCCATAGCTACTCCTTCGATTCGAATGGTGGATAGAAAGATAGTGACGAATGGTCGGATCGGAGGACATTCGTGTGGTGGAGTGAGTGTACGCCGCGTTTTTTTGAGCCGTCAAGAAACTCTACTCAGTGTGGGATTTTGGGGTCTTGCCGCGCACCTCACGACTCCGGCGAGAGTGCGATCGACGATCCTACCCACGTGAAGTCCTTGTTGAAATCGACACCGAGCATCTTGCCGCGAGAGAGCCGGACGAGGTTCTGGGCGAGGATCGGCTTCGCTTCATCGTCGGGACGCAGGAACATCATTCGGATTTCGATCTTCACACCGCCGCCATCGGCAGCCTGCAACGCCGGTTCGTACTCGATCTTTTCCTGCACGCACCAGGCATGACGTTGAGAGGCCGGGATGGCAGCAAGATCGGCCGCCGTCGGTTCGATGTTCACGCCTCCTCCGGCGAACGAAAAGAGTGGCTTCAGAACGTAGCGCGCCGCGAAGTCGTCCGGAACGCCATCGAGCTCAGAGACGAACGTTGCTGTTGGCACCGATGGGTGATCGAGAAACGGCAGAGAATACTTCGACCAGACCCAGTACCAGTTTGGGTGCGGCGCCCACTCGACGTCCAGCTCCTCGCGAAAGTCGAACGGCAGATCGATCTTCTTGCTGATCAGCTCGTCGAAGACCACCCGGTTGTAGATGCGGCGAATACGCCGGTCGCCGTGAAAGAGTTGCCTGCCGCGTGTCCTGAGAGCGCGTGGGTCAACAGCGTTGACCCCAGTGAGCAGTTTTGTGGCCGCGAAGTCGGTATACGTCTTCTGCCGCGGTGGATCGATGTCCATCAGAATCACCTCGGCCGGATCGTGCCCGCCGGTAATCGTGCGGAGGACAAGGTTGATGAACGATTCACGGTCAAGGCCGGAGTACCAGCACGACCATTCGCGATCGAGGCCGTCCATTCCTCTCATTGCGTCGCGCCAGACATCACGCTGAACAACCTGGAGACAGGTAAGCGAAGGGAACCCCTGCAGCTCGATCAGCTTCGGAACAAGAACGCCGTTCTCTCGCACGACGGCGAAGTCGACCTGCGTAAAGGTCGGAAGCGCGTCCATCCCCGGTGTATCCCAGCGCTCGGGAATGGCGCGTTTCATCGCGGCAAGGCGCGATGCGTCAGAGAGCTGGGCGACGATCGACTGCGCGGCATCGACGATCCTGGTTTTGAAGTCGTCCGGCAGAAAAACGGGCGACTCGGCCAGTCGGAATTCGAACGTGCAGCCCAGGCGCCTCGAAAGCTCGTGGACGTACCACTCGTAACGTTCGGGCGTGATCTGGGCGTTGAAAATGGGACGGAAGCGCGGATCCATGGGTGTCTACGCCGAGTGGACTTCGCAGCGCTCAGCCACAAGCTGGGCCAGATGATGGCGGAGGGGACCAAGTAAGGTGTATTCCGAGGTCAGACGACTCTCACGCTCGAATCGGGCGAAGAGATCGCGGAGCGTAACGGAGCGCTCGCGATACCACAATTCCGAGACCTCACCGCGGACCCTCTTCTCCTCGAGCACGGACATGATGTGCTCCCGGTCGACGATCTCCGGATGATGATTGACGCCGAAGATACGCGGCATTCCATCGGCTCCCCGAGCGAATTCCAACATGGTCACGCCGTCGCTGTTCTCGTCCTCGCGGGCGATCACACTCGCCGATGAAGAATCCTCCGCGATGAGATCGAAGAGGCGATTATCGACGACGCGGAAGTGGCGCCCGTCGCTCAACTGGTTGGCAAATTGCGCGAACCACGGATGTGAGGCGCCGCCCCGCGTCAGGACATTTTCCGGCATTCCGCTGCTCTTCTCGGCGCGTAGCTCGACGCGTGCCGCACCGGACCAGCGGCACATCAGACCAAAGCTGTGGCAGACGCCGAGGAGCGTTGCTGAATCATGCGATGCAATGTCATCGTATAGGCGGAACAGGGGCGTCTCCCATGCCTGACTGTCGATAATCCCCTGGCTTTCCTCTCTGACTCCGTCGTTGTGACGAGGATCGAGGTGGCCGGGACCGCCCGTGCCAATGTAGAGTCGGAACCGGCCGTTGGGAGAGCGCGGGATCCGCAGCGTCCGGCGGACGTCGTAGGAGAGAACGCGCACCTTTGCGCCGGCGGCGAAGAGCGCCTCGCGTAGCGGTTCCGCGGACTCGAGCACGGCATGGACGAGCGAGTCGTGACCGACGTTGGGCCACGAATGGTTCATATCGAGGATCGCTACGTCGATACGATCGTGGTCCTCCGCTGGTTCGGAGTCGGTCACACGGACGTACTCGAAGAAGTCGTACGGCTCGTGGAGATCGCGTTGTGGCATCAAGCTCTCGTCAGATAACGCCGTGCTCGGTCTCACTGATGATGTAGTCGACGACCGCATGAAGATCGTTCGTCTCTTCGTGGACTTTCAACTGACGGTCCGCACCTGGCCCGTTCGCGATGATGGTGCGGGCGTAGTAAACGGCCTCGCGGGAACCGAGGTCGTCGACCACGTCGTCGACAAATGCGAGCAGTTCCTCGAGCAGATCGGTGTACGGCACCTCTTCCATCCGGCTGAAGTCGATCAGTTTGCCGCCGATGCCAAACCTGGCAGCGCGCGCCTTGTTCTCGTTCAGCAGCATGCGCCGATAGAGCCGCCAACCCATGTTACGCCGGTAGAGCGTCCACAGTTTGTAGGTGATGGCCTGGAAGAGCGCGGCGATGCAGATCGTCTCGTCAACGCGCATCGGAACATCGCAGATGCGGTACTCGAGCGTTGGGAAGAACGGGTGAGGCCGGACGTCCCACCAGATCTTCTTGGCGTTGTCGATGCACTTCGTTTTGATGAGCATCTGCACGTACTCTTCGTACTCGCTCGCCGAACGAAACGAATCAGGCAGGCCGGTGCGAGGGAAGCGCTCGAAGACTTTGGCGCGGTAGCTCTTCCAGCCGGTGTTCTGCCCGCACCAGAACGGCGAGTTGACCGACAGCGCAAAGACGTGCGGCAGGAAGTAGCGCGCCGCGTTCATGACATGGATGCGCGTCTCCGGGTCTTCGATCGCCACGTGGACATGCAGACCGAAGATCAAGTTGGCCCGGGCGATCATCTGCAGATCGTAGACAATCTGGTCGTAGCGCTCGTTGGAGGTGATCGGCACGCTGGCCCAGTGCGAGATGGGATGCGTACCGGACGCGGCGATGCGCAGGCCGCTCTCGCGCACGAGGTTGATGATCTCGCGCCGAAGGCGGGTCACCTCGCGGCGCGCTTCCTCCACATTGCTGCAGATCGGAGTGCCGACCTCGATGACCGCCTCGTGCATCTCGCGCTTGATCTCGTCCTTGAGGCGCTTCTCCCCTTCCGCGAACATCTCGGAGATATGGGACCGCAACTCGCGCGTCTCGGGGTCGACGACCTGAAACTCCTCCTCGATGCCGAGGGTGAAGGTTGGCTGTGGAGGCATGGGGGAAGGATATCAGGAGTAGATTGGCCGATCAGGGGATTCGCAGACTGGTGGCCGGAGTCCACGCGCCACCCGGCGCAGAGCAACTTCCAATCCACAAATCACGAATCGACTGATCCACTCAAATCGCATCCTCCACGGCTTTGCTCGTATTCAGCGTGGTCGGCCAGGTGCCGGTCAGCTCCAGCTTCCTGCCGCTCGTGACGATCTCGATCAACGCCTCAGCCATGTTGGTCACGACCCACGCGAAGTTCGCTTCTCCGACCGAGGCCAGGTCGGCGTCGGGGGCGCAGTTCATGAAGTCGATGGCGTATGGGATACCGTCGCGCACCGCGAACTCCACCGTGTTCATGTCGTAGCCAAGCGCCTCGCACAACGCGACCGCATCGCGGCGGATGCGCGCCTCGAACACCGGTTCCATCGGCGGCGGGTCCTTAACGTAGCGGAGGTGGTGTGGCTGCTTCGGGTCGTAGTGCATGATGTGAACGCGGCTGCGGCCGATGACATAGCAGCGGTAGTAGCGGTCGAATTCGATGGCCTCCTGCGCCATCATGGTCAGGTCGCGGGTCTGGTCGTATGCGGCGAAGAGCTCCTGCTCGTTATCGCACTTGTAGACGTCTTTCCAGCCGCCGCCGTAGGCCGGCTTCATGAAGATCGGGAAGCCCAGGTAGGCGAAGACCTCGGCCCAGTCCACCCACTTCATGTTGCGGAAGGATTTGGCACTCGTGCTGGGGGGATATTCCTTGTGCGGCAGGAGCACGGTCTTCGGGACGGCGACGTTGACTGACTTGGCGACGAGGTTGTCGAAGAACTTATCGTCAGCCGACCACCAGATGGGGTTGTTGACGATCTTCACGCCCGAAGCCGCCGCGCACTTCAGGTAGGTGCGGTAGAACGGGATTTCGTGGCTGATGCGGTCGAGGATCAGGTCGTAGGGAAAGACGCCGTCGTCCTTCAGAAACGAGATCTCCGCGGGCATGGCTTCGACTTCATCGCCACCACGCGCATTGATGGCGTCGATCAACGCCCAGGGGAACGTGTCTTCCATGCCGAACACGAGAGCAATTCGTTTTTTGCGCATCGGAATCTCCGGGCCGCGGATCGTATAGAATCGGCGACCCTACGGCAAACAGGGGCGGAAAGATGAATGTTTAGTGTCAGATGTTAACTGTCGGCTTAACGAATGTGTTTAGTTTCGACGCTTAATCATGTAGCACTTAACGCTGGATAATAAACGTTGAACATTTAGGACAACCTCTTTCATGTATCGTGAACACGTCCACTGGCACAGCTCCGCGCTCGATCGCACGATGGAGTTTCTCTGGTACGGCAAGTTCGGCCGGCCGGTGGTGCTCTTTCCGACCTCCGCGGGCCGGTACTCGGAGAACGACGACCGCGGGATTCCGGAATCGCTTTCCGACAAGGTCGAGGGCGGCGAGATTCAGCTCGTTCTCGTGGACACCGTGAACGGCGAGAGTTGGTACAACCGAAACGTCCATCCCTCCGTCCGGGCCGCCCGTCACGCTCTGTACGACGCATACCTGCGCCACGAGCTCGTGCCGTACATCTTCAATCGTGCACAGCGCGGCGATCTGGCTGTCTACGGCGCCAGTTTCGGTGCCTATCACGCCGCGAACTTCGCGGCACGCTACCCCGATGTAGTCAGCCGTGCCATCTGCTTCTCCGGTATTTACGACATCCACGCACAGCTCGACGGCTACTGGGACGACAACTGCTACTTCAACTGCCCGACGGCCTACATTCCGAACATGGACAGCGAATGGGCCGGCAAGCTCTCGCGGATCGACTGGATCATTGCCACGGGCGAGTACGACACGATCGTCGACAAGAATCGCGAGTTTTCGGCGCTTCTGTCGTCGAAGGGCATTCGCAACTACCTGGAGATCTGGGGCGGCGTCTTTGGCCATGACTGGCCGTGGTGGCGCGAGAATCTCCGCCGCTTCCTCTAAGGCGCACCTGACGTCGCGATCCCCGGGAGACCCTCTGCGACGTTTCGCCAGTGTCGGGCAGAACGGTGGACTCATTGTGTGCAGGCGCTACCGCGCGCTGACGTGAGCCTGCGATTTGGCCGCCCACGTCTTGAACGTCTCCGCCGGGATGCTGCCGGAGATCGAGACCGAGTTGTCTGTCCGGGTCACGCTGAACTTGCGCAGCAAGGAGACCATCTCGGGCGCTTTATCCTGACTGGCCAGACGCATGGCGGAGAGCGCACCTCGAAGCGTGTCTTCGACCAATCCCAGGGTCTCGGCATCGCCCGACAGACCGATGGCGTTCAGCTTCAGGGAATCACCGGTGTCGGTGGCCCAGATGGCGACGGTGGAGACGTTCTTCAGCGCGCTCCCGAGCGCCTGAGACTGGGAACTGTTGCCGGCCATCTTCGGGGCGCCGGTGATGCGCTGTGCGCGCGGAACATCGACGACCACGAACGCCGTCGCGTGCGGGTCAACGCGGGCCATGTCACGACCGAGGCCGCTGGTGGTTGCAAACGATGTCCCGCCCGCGGCTCGGCTGGCCAACGCATTGATGACGGCGGTTTCGCTGCCCACCAGCGCGAGGTGTGCGTCCGGGAAGGCCACCACGCCCTGATGATTCGCATTGCCGCCCTTGTCGGGGATCATGAAGTAGACGCCGTTCGCGGACACTTTCTTCACAGCACCACGCGCGACGAGGGCGTTGGTGAGCAAGGCGACATTGAAGCGGCCGTCGGCGGCGATCAGGAAGTCAGCGTCGCTGCCGAGATTCGTACGCGGCGACGTGGCAAAGACCACGATGTCGACATCCTTCGTCGGCTGCAGACCGGCCTCGCTGAGGAACTTTTCAGCGTCACCCGCATTGCTGATATGAGCTGTCTGCGCGAACAGCGCCGCGGAAAGCGGACTGCTGCGCATGTCCACGAGGCGGACGACGCCAACAGACACCGCATCGTTCGGGATGAGCGATATGGCGTCATTTTTTGCGAACGCGGCGGGCGCAAGCGCCAACGCGAAAATCGCCAGTGCAACAAACTGCCTTTTCATTTAGAACTCCTTTCGTTGGAACAACCAGGAAGCGAGAACGAGACAGACAAGCCCAAAGATCGCGGTGCTGATGAAAGGCGCGGCCGTGATCTGTAGGAATTCGTTGTGCATTTGAGGTCCGGCGACGTAGGCAACCACGGCCGTGGCCAGCTCCGCGGTCTTGGGCATGATCCAGTAGAGGAGCTTGATCCCCGCGGCCTGCCACTCTCTTGAGAGCGCCGCTTCGATGCGAGCATGACCGGCCAGCATCACCCCGAAGAAGAAGACGCCGTACGTGGCCATGATCGAGACCGCTGTCGACGAGGTGATGACGCCGATCAGGAACGCAAACGCCAGCAGCGTTGCGATCAGGAAGAGGATCACACCGCCGGCAAGAAAGAACCTTGGATGGAAGACGTGGGTCTTCCAGGCAACGATCACCCAGATCGACCCGATCAGGTAGAGAACGTTGCTGCCGGCGAGGATCAACCCCGCCGTATAACGCGACAGAATCAGCTTTACCCGCGACACGGGCCGTGAAAGGTAGAGATCGATCGTCCCCTTCTCCTGCATGCGCGGCACGAGGTGAGCTGTGGCGAAGATCGCCAGGAATGTGCAGAGGACATAGAGGACGCCAGAGAAGCCCGATTCGAAGCCCATGACCAGCTTTTCGATCGACATCGTGCCGCTGACTTCGACCTGTTTTCCAAACAGTTTGGCGCCGGCCAGAGCGCCATCGACGATGTCGAGGTTGATGGCCGAGGCAAAGATGAGAATGAAGATCGTCGAGAGAAAAAAGTAGGCGACGAGCGTCCACCGCGCCGCAGCTTCGCGCATGACGTCTTCGATATTCGCCATCAGGACTTTCATAACGCTGCTCCTTCGACCGATGGTTGTGCGCCCGGGTCGACGGCGCGGACGAGGTCGACGAACACGTCTTCGAGAGTGGAGCGGACCGGCGAAAGCTCGGCGAGCATGCCACCGCCGGCCCGGAGCCGGTCGACGAGAGCATTGAGGTGCGGTACGTCATCGACCGTCAGAAGCAAGTGACCGTTGACGCACTCCACACCGGCGCCGGTTTCTCGAAATGCGGCGACGAGCGCGTCATCGACCGGAGCGGAAGGGACGAGTTTGTACTTCGCCGCGCGGCGCGTCAGCTCTTCGATACTGCCGGCCGCGGCCACTTTGCCGCTGCGGAGAACAGCCACGTGATCGCATGTCAGCTCGATCTCCGACAACAGATGAGAGTTGAGCAGTACCGCCGTGCCGTTGGCGGAAGCCTCGGCACGCAGAATGTCGCGGATCTCGCGGCGGCCAACCGGGTCGACGCCGTCCGTCGGCTCATCGAGCAAAAGTACATGCGGCGAATGCAGCAGTGCGATGGCCAGACCGAGGCGCTGCGTCATACCCTTCGAATACTTCTTGACCCGGACGTCGATCCATTGGGCGATGCGCAACTTCTCCAGCAGCTCCAGCGAACGGCGTTTGATCGTGACATCGTCGAGCCCCGACATCTTGCCGAAGATCGCCAGCGCTTGACGCGCCGTGAGGTAGCCGGGGATCTTGTGGCCCTCGGGCAGGTAGCCCACTCGGCGCCTGCTCTCGGGGTTTCCGGCGGGAAGGCCGCTGATGCGCGCCTGACCCGCGGTGGGGCGGGTCAGGTCGAGAAGGATCTTGACCGCCGTCGTCTTGCCGGCGCCGTTCGGGCCGAGAAGGCCGAACAGCTCGCCTTCGCGAACGGCAAAGTCGATGCCGTCGAGGGCCGTGATGCGCAAGCGCCCGACCGATGACCGATACTGCTTTTTGAGGCCCGAGACCTCGATGACGGTCTGACTCATGGTTACGTCTTACGGGCTAAACGCCTCCCGGGTTGCGCAGAATGCCTTCAGAGAGGTTCCGGTTCTGTATGATCGTCCTTCGCGACCAATGACCGACCGAGCAGTTTTTTTTGATCCGAGCCTCCGCCGATGGTGGTGGGTCAAGCGCATCGGCACCCTGCTGGGGCTGGTGGCTGTGCTCATCGTCAGCGCCTGGCTCGTCAGCCTCTTTACTGTTCCGCTTCTGCCGGGCTTCAAAGGGGTCACAGAAGTTATCAAACGAGGGTTGCGTGTCCCGGCGCACAGGCAGGCGCGCGCGCAATTCCTTCTCAAACGCGACCGGGAGCGCCTCCTTGCGAGCATCAGCAAAGACAACAAGAGTCGCCGCGCGCGCGAAGCTAAAGGCCCCGTTCGCACGATCGAGACTGGCAACAGCATCGTGGCGGCGTTCTACGCGCCCTGGCAGGAGACCGGCCTCCACTCGCTTGAGGCGAATGCCAATCGCATGACGCACCTGCTGCCGGTCTGGGTTCACCTCAGCGCCGATGCGAAAGGACTCGACTTTCACGATTGGGACCCGCTTCTAACGCCTCATAACATCGATGTGCTGAGAATCGCGCGGGCGAACAACCTCAACGTCGTACCCGTTTTCAGCAACGCCGAGATCTCGGCGAATGGGTCAGGAGCCTTTGATCCGAAGCGTGTTCACGTCTTCCTGAACGACCCCGCGTTGCAGCAAAGCACAATCCTCAAGCTGCGGTCCTGGTGCCTGGACCGCGGGTTCCAGGGGATCAACGTCGACTTCGAGAACCTCGATCCGGCCGACTATCCCCTTCTCGTTCCATTTCTAGCCCGGATGAAGGCCACATTCGCCGAAAGAAAACTGCTTGTCAGCATTGATCTGGAGGCAAAGAGCAAGGTCGACTGGCGAGCTGTTTCCTCCTTCTGCGACTTCGTCGTGGTCATGGCCTATGACGAGCACTCGGAGAGCAGCCTTCCCGGCCCCATCGCGTCGATTTCCTGGTATCGCGACATCGTGCAGCGTGCGGTCGATCCCGTGCACGGCGTCCCGCGCGAAAAGCTCGTCATCGGCATCGCCAACTACGCATACGACTGGATGGAAGGACGCGACTGGGCCGATCCGCTGACGTACCAGGGCGCTCTGGTCGCCGCTCACGACTACCGGCAGGGAGAGAAGCCGGAAGACATCATCGACTTCGATGATGAGTCGCTCAATCCAACGTTTCGTTACCAGGACGACGATCAGAAATGGCACGAGGTCTGGATGCTCGATGCCGTCACGGCCGCGAATCAGTGGCTGATCGCACAGAACTACAGCGTCCGCGGGATGGCCATCTGGGTCCTGGGCTCGACCGATCCATCGATCTGGTCATTCATTCATCGAGGCAACCTCAACCAGAGGCCGAACATGGCGGCGCTGCAGGAGCCGTCCTTTCCTTTCGACGTCGAGTTCGTCGGCGAAGGCGAGATCGCCCACGTCGACCAGTTGCCGACCAAAGGAGCGCGAACGCTGGAGATCGACCCTCAAACGGGGCTCGCGCTCGACGAGGACTACCACAAGTTCCCAACCTCGTACGTCATCAGCCGCACGGGCTACAAGCCGAAGATGATCGCGCTGACGATCGACGATGGGCCTTCCGATCTCTACACGGCTGACATTCTCGACGAGCTGAAGGCCTTGCACGTGCCGGCCACCTTCTTTCTCATCGGTCAGAATGCGGAACGCTATCCCGGCCTTGTCCGGCGCATCTGGGCCGAGGGACATGAGATCGGGAATCACACGTACACGCATCCGAACATCGCCGTGATCCCGGAACCGGAGGCACGCCTGCAGTTGAACGCGACGCGGCGCGTTTTCGAGAGCCTCCTGCATCGCTCGACGCTGCTTTTCCGCCCGCCGTACAACGCCGACGCGGAGCCGACTGCGGACTTTGAAGTGAAACCGATCGTGTTGGCGTCGAGCCTCAACTACATCACCGTGCTGGAGTACATCGACTCGCAGGACTGGAACACGGACGAGCGGATGCCCGACGGTTCGATCCACCACCGCAAGGCTGAAGACATGTGGGAGACGGTTCGCCAGCAACTCGAGGGAGGAGAGAAAGGAAGCTGCATCCTCCTGCACGACGCCGGCGGCGACCGGTTCCAGACAGTGCGACTGATTCCGATCCTCGTCAGAGAGCTGCACAAGCGAGGGTATACGTTCGTCCCGGTTTCGACGCTCATCGACACGACTCGCGATGTGGTCAATCCGCCGGTCAAATCGTCCGACACTCTGATGCTCGCCAGCGACCGGATCGTCTTCGAGGCGATCTATCTCTTCGAGCTGTTTCTCGGCATCGCCTTCGTCACCGCGATTATCCTCGGCACCGCGCGGATCGTATTCGTAACCATCCTCGCTCTGATCGCCAAATGGCGCGAGACCCACGACTCATTCGACGAATCCTACCGGCCGGCGGTAAGCGTGGTCATCGCCGCGTACAACGAGGAAACCGTGATCGTGAATACGATCCGGGCTGTGCTGGCGACCGGCTATGAGCCCCTGGAGGTCATCGTCGTCGATGACGGGTCGACCGACGACACGTCGGGTCAGGTTCGCGCAAACTTCGGCGACACCGTGACGCTTCTCGTGCAACCGAACGGCGGCAAGGCATCGGCTCTCAACCTGGGTATCGCCATGGCCACGCGGGAAATCATCATCGCCCTCGACGCCGACACCGTCTTCGAACGAGACACGATCGAGAAGCTCGTTCGTCACTTCGCCAAGCCACTCGTTGGCGCGGTAGCTGGAAACGTGAAGGTGGGCAATCGGGTGAACCCGCTGACGCACTGGCAATCGATCGAGTACGTCACCAGCCAGAACCTCGATCGCCGTGCCTATGCCATGATCAACGCGGTTACCGTCGTTCCAGGGGCGGTCGGCGCATGGCGGCGCGAGGCCATTCTGCACGCGGGCGGCTACACGACCGACACGATGGCCGAGGACATGGATCTCACCTGGCGGATCCGCCGGATTGGATGGCGGATCGAGACGGAGTCCAACGCCCTGGGATACACCGAGGCACCCGACAGCCTCAGCTCGCTTTTCAAGCAGCGATTCCGTTGGGCCTTCGGCACCCTGCAGGCACTCTGGAAACACCGCCGGGCCATGTTCCGTCACGGCTGTTTTGGCCGCGTTATGCTGCCGACGCTCTGGCTCTTCCAGGTGGCGTTTCAAGTGCTGTCGCCGCTTGTCGACCTGCAGATCCTCTGGTCGCTTGGGAACGTCGTCCGGGCCTGGATGCGCGGTCGCCTCGTCGGCGATTGGCAGCCGCTGCCAAACGCTCTCTCCTCGTTGTACCTCATCGGATTCATGTATGCCTTCTTCTTCGTCATCGAGCTGGTGGGATCGCTTGTCGCGTACAAGCTCGATCGCGAGGATCCGCGCCCGCTGGTCTGGCTCTTCTGGCAGCGTTTTCTCTACCGCCAGCTCATGTACGCCGTCGTCCTCAAGTCGATCAAGACCGCTGTTTCCGGCATGCGCACCGGATGGGGGAAGCTCGAGCGCAAGGGGACAGTGGAGATGACGGGCGAGACAGGCAAACTGCTGGTACGCGAGGCGCAGTAGGCACGGGCGTCCGGACTGCGCGGCGGTCACATCGAATTGCCCCACGGTCACGGCTGTCATCCGTATGAAGACCGAATCCATCGCAACGGTTCGAGCGCGATTCCGGGACGTGGCCCGGGCAGACGGAGTCAATCCGCGCGACATCGACGTGCTCCTCGCCGACGTCACCGGGCGGACGCAGGCATGGCTCTTCGCACATGGTGAGGAGCGGATCGATCCGGCGGCGGTCGACGCACTCATGGCGCGCCGGTTGCGCGGCGAACCGCTGCAATACATCCGCGGGCGCGCGGAGTTTTTCGGCCGCGAGTTTCTTGTCGACGACCGCGTGCTGATTCCACGTCCCGAGACGGAGTTGCTGGTGGAGGCGGCCATCGCGCGGGCGCCGGCCGGCGCGCGCGTGCTCGACATCGGATCCGGCAGCGGCTGCATTGCCATCTCGCTGGAACGGGAACGCCCCGATCTCGAAGTTACATCGATCGACGTCTCGCTCGCCGCTCTCGCGGTCGCCCGCCGCAACGCGCGTGCGCACACTTCTCCGGTCCTGTTTGCGGCGTCCGACGTGTTCTCGGCCGTCGGGGGCGGGTTCGACCTCATCGTCTCGAATCCACCCTACATTCCTGCCGCCGGCTACGAGCGGCTCGCAACGGAGGTGCGCGACTACGAACCGCGCGGCGCGCTGACGCCCGGTCCGCGCGGAACGGAACTGATCGAACGGATTCTCGCAGGGCAGCGCGCGCCCGTCGTCCTGTTGGAGATCGGGTTCGGTCAGATCGATGATGTCCGCCAGGTTACGAGCGGCTACGAAATCACCGGCGTCATCAACGACCTCGCCGGCATCGAGCGGGTTGTCGTACTATCGCGCCATGGCCGCAAATGAACGTTGCCTTTTCTGCCGCATCGCCTGCGGCGAGATCACCGCGAAGAAGGTGTTCGAAGATGACGTCGTCGTTGCCTTCAACGACATCAACCCGCAGGCACCGACACACGTGCTCGTTGTCCCGCGCAAGCACATCGCCTCGCTCGATGATCTGACGGAAGAGGACGCCGCGATCATCGGCATGACGATGGTGCGGGCCTCGGAGATAGCCCGCACCCTTCAACTGAACTCCGAGGGCTACCGGCTGGTCGTGAATCATGGCGAAGCGGCGGGACAGACGGTGTTTCACATTCACGTCCACCTCCTCGGCGGGCGCAATTTCGGCTGGCCACCGGGATAACTGCGAATTCCGGCTGCGGCGCGACTAAGGCACCGCGGCGCACGGCGATTGACGCGCTTCGCTCGTCTTGCGGCTCGCCGCGTTGTCGGTTGTCTGCGCTAGGGCGCGCGAGCGCCCTCCAGAGGACGCTCAACCAACCAAGCTGAAGAGCAATCGACCGAACAATGAGGTGTGACGAGAATCATCGTGTACGAATCGACGTTCGGTGTTAAGTCCGGAAGTTTTCTGGTCCCGATCCTTTCATGCGTTGTGCTCACGTAACTGCTCGTGTCTTCGTTTTCCTGCTGCTGGCATTGGCTGGCTCGGCATTCGCGGCGCCTCCGCCGTTCACCATCAGCTTCACGCAGACGCAATTCAGTGGCGTGGAAAACGAGCATCCGTCCGTGGCCCTGACTCACGCTGGAGCCGTGCCGAGCAATACGATCATCCAATTGAGGGCCGTAGAGTCTCCAGGCGGTGGCACGTCATGGATCACATTTTCGTGGGGTACGTCGGATACGCAAGTCGTCAGCGTCGTCCAGGATGATCCGTACTACAACCCCGGCCGCTCCTTTGCCGTCACGATCTGGTCTGTCGGCAATGGCGGCGTCTCCGCCGAACCCATCACGGCGACACTGACTGTCATCGACAATGAGTTGCCGCCGAAGGCTTCGATCAACGACGTGACAGTCGTTGAGGGGACCAGTCCCGGTCCGACGAGCTACGCGGTATTCACCATCAGCCTCTCGTCTCCCCTTACTGAATTCACGGACGTCGGTTTGATCGTTCACGACCAGAGCGCAAAGAATGGCCTCGACCACCGGTGGTCCGGTCAGGGCGGCGTTTACTTTTACGCCGGGCAGCAGAACGCGACGATATCGATTCCCATCATTGGCGACGACATACCCGAGGGAACCGAGTACTTCACGGTCGAGTTGGTTCCCCAGTCACCGGTTCAGCCCGGAAAGACGATCGGTATTTGCACGATCATTGACGACGATGACGCGATCTCTCCTCCGTATTAAAGGATCGGCGTAGGCGAGAAAGGGATCATCAACATCCGGCTGAGCAGTCCCGCCGCCATTCCCGCACAAGTCCTGTTTCAGGCCTCAGACCCGACGCTGCTGGCGGTTCAGAGCTCCGTCACGATTGCGGCCGGCGCATCGGAAGCCTACGTCGAGTTTACGGGCCTCAAAAATGGAGCCGGATCGATTGGAGTAACCCTGCCAGCGTCTCGCGGCGGCCGAACGGATCAGTTGTCGGTCACAGTACACGACGCAACGACGCTGGTCATCGATCCCATGCAGCTCGATCTCTCGCTCGGCACCTCGGCCAACGTGACTGCACGCGTCGATCCTGTGCCGGCAGAGCCTGTCTACGTCCTGGTTCAGGCGGCGAAGAGCGGCATCGTGAGGGTTCCGGACATGCTTCTCACCGGCGTGGATGGCCAAGTGATCATCCCGGTGCGCTCAACCGGCCTTGGCTCCACAAGTGTAACCGTCGCACTTCTCGATATTAACGGCGGTGCGTCTGCCATCCTCGGGATCAATGTCACGCTGGGCCCCGGACCTGCCGCAACAAGCGTCGTTCCGGCGGCCGGCCGCGCGTCCGGTGACCAGCCAGTGCGAATCAACGGCTACAACTTCTCAGACCATTGCGCGGTTTCCTTCGGCGGCGTACCGGCGCCGGCCGGCACTACGCAACCTGTCGGAGACGCGATTGTCCTGTTGACGCCGCCGCATGACGCGGGCATCGTCGATATTGCGATCCGCTGTGGCACGAGATCGTCTGTGTTCCCCCAGGCGTTCGTATACCAGGCAGCACCGGTCACGTTGAATTTTGTGTCGCAAAAGACTGGGACCACCCACGGCGGGACGATCCTGACTCTGAAAGGCGTCGACTTTCGTTTTGATTTGTGCAGCGCCCGCTTCGGGCAAACGGAGGCTTCTCCGATGCCGGTTCGGGGCTCGACAATCTCCATCGGGGTCGCCAGCCCGCCGCACGAGGCGGGCAGCGTTTCCGTGTCGCTGGTCTGCGGAAGCGAGACGTCAACGCTGCCCGGCGCATTCACCTACGTCGCAACAGACGATCCGCCGGCATCGTTGTCTTCGATATCCGGATTGAGCCAGGGGGCACTCGCCCTGATGGAGGGTTCTTCGTTTCGCCGCGACGACGAAATCCTCATCAACGGCGTCGTTTCGCCTGACGTTACGACGAGCGTGTCGTTCGAGCATTCCTTCATACTTCCAGAAATTACCGGACAGGCTGAGATTACCCTGCGCGATTACGCCGGTAGAGAGATCGTCCGTACGGTCACGATCGCCCCACCGACGGTGCCGGCCGTAACGAGCCTGCCGGATCACATCACGCTCGGCGCGGAGTTCTTGGTCACAGGCACGGGACTGCGCAGGGGCCTGACGTACATGCTGGGGCAGGCGCCGATGCCGTTGATATCGAATCAGTTGTTCAACTCCAACGACCAAGCGCCTCTGTTTCGAGCACCGATCAGTGTAGGACCCGGCCCGGCCTTGTTCACGATCGCGGATCATGGCACCGTGCTCGTGACGAAATCCGTCACGGTGACGGTTTCAGGCCCCGCGGTGAGCGCCATCGAGCCGCCGTGCGCGGCCTTTGACGGAGGCTCGCTGGTGACGATTTTCGGAAGCGGCTTCGATGAAGGCGCCTCCGTCCAATTCGGTACCGTGCAGTCGATGGATGTCGTAGTCAAAGACCCCTTCACGATCATTGCCAGAGTGCCGCCATCGCTCAGTGCCCTGCAGCCGCAGATCACGGTCTTCAATCCGGACGGCAGCGCGGCAACGCTGACGAACGCATTCAGCTACAAGTCCGCGGCCGATGGTGGTTGCGGAAGCGGGCGCCATCGCGCGGCGGGGCATTGACGATGATCCGGCGCTCGCTCCTCCTCGCAATCTCGTTGGTGCTTGCCGGGACGACTCTGCACGCCCAGCAACCGGTTGTCTCGATGGCTGCTACCACCTACACGTTTCACGAGACTGACGGCACCGGCGCGGTGACGATCAACCGCAGCGGAAATCCATCGGCATCCTTCAGCGTCAACTATTCCACGAGGATCAATGGAGTAGATACAACCGGCACCGTAACCTTCGGGCCGAGCGAGTTGAGCAAAGTGCTCGCGCTGCCGATTCATAACGATCACGCCTATCAGAGTTGGGCCTCTGAACTACAGGGCTTTATCGTTTTAAACCCGACGACTGGCGTGACACTGGGTGCGGTTCCGTCCGCGACCATCAATATCATCGAAGCCGAGCCGCGACCGCAGGTTACTCTTGCTAGCACTGCCGTGGCCGAGGGCAATCGTGGAACAACCGACGTCGTCATGACGGTGACGTTATCCGGGCCATTCTCAGAGAACGCGGAGTTCTACGCCTCCGTATCGGGCGGCACCGCGACGTTCGGATCTGACTACCAAGGCGGCTATCCGTAGTATCCGGACTCCCGTCAGTTTTTGACCAAGAACATTCCGCGTGGTCAACTGTCGGCCCAGTTCGTCGTCCGCATCGACGGAGATTACCTCCCGGAGCCCGACGAGACGATTCTCATCTACGTGTACGTAGAAGGGTCTGTCTGTACCGGAACGCTGACCATCCTGAACGACGACTACCTCCTCGGACCGGCGTCGCAAAAAGTAGTGCGCGGCAATATTGGCTCCCTCGCTGTGACGACGAGTCTGCCGACACCTACAACCGATCGCGTGCAGCTCTCATCCTCCGATACCAGCATCGCCACGGTTCCTCCTTTCGTTGACATCCCGGCCGGCTCGCTCGGGGCGTCGTTCGACGTCACCGCGGTCGGCAATGGATCGGCAATCATCACGGCAACGATGCCGCCATCGCGCGGCAGCGTGACAAGCACCGTACGTGTCGATGTCTTCACCCCGACGCAGCTGACGTTCGACAAACTATCCGCCGGCGTTGCCCTTGGCGGGACAACAACGATCTCCGCGCATTTCGATCCGCCTCCCAGCGAACCCGTCGTGCTATTTCTTTCGCAGACAAATCCATCCATCGCCAGCATTCCGCAGTTCTTCACCGTCGGTACGAATGGAACCGGTTCGATAGCAATCCGCGGAACGGCCGTCGGTGCCACCGCTGTCAGCATGACACTGCCGGCAGAGTACGGGGGAGAGACGAGCGGGTTTGCGATCGTTGTCTCTCCGCCTGCCGGGCTTGCAATCACTCGCCTCGATACAACCTCCGGACCATCGAGCGGCGGTCAGCGTGTCGCTATTTACGGCGACGGAATGAGTACGCGATGCTCCGTAATGTTCGACGGCGTGTCCGGGCTGAACACTTCGACGTCCGCATCAGGGCTCCTCACGACAGACACGCCGCCGCACGACCCTGCAATCGTTGATATCTCGGTGCGCTGCGACGGCGAGACGGGGACGCTACCAAAGGCGTACGCGTACACGTCGGTGCCATCGCGCCTTACGCGCGTAACGCCCACCATCGGCTCAGCCGGCGGCGGAGTGCTGGTGGCGGCAATTGGGGAAAACCTCCGCCGCGGCCGCTGCTCGCTCTGGTTCGGCGGCACCACCGCCACCACCATGCGAAACGATTCGACGACGGACATGCTTATCGCCGCTCCGCCCCACGAATCCGGAAGCGTCGACGTCACAATGCGTTGCGGCAGCGACGTCTCGACGCTTACGGGAGCATTTCTCTACTCGGACAGCGAGTTGCTTCCCCAGCTATCGGGAGTCAACCCGATTTCAGGCGCTCCAGGTGATCGGGTCATCGTCGGTGGCTCCGCTCTCCGCGAAGACGATGCTATTTTCTTTGACGGCGTCGCCGGACTTGACGTGACGTCGGCCAGCGATCAGCACATCGTTACAGTTCCCGATCTCCCGCAGGGCAATGCCACGATCACGCTTCGCGACGCGGCCGGACACATCGCGACCGGGCCGATCTTCCGCGTGTTGGCGCCCGTCGCGCCACAGATCGCGAGCGCCCCCGCGCACCTTCTGACGTTATCCGAGTTCCTGATCACCGGTGCCGGATTCCGCCGCAGTCTGAGCTTCCTGCTCGGTGGCACCGTGCTTCAGCAGGTCGCCGTCAACTCGACCTACGCGCTGTTGCGCCTGCCAGCTTCCATCACTCCTGGCTCCTATCCGCTGACCATCGCCGGCAACGCGACGATCGCGGGCACGATCGATGTAACGGACGGTATCGCCGTGACGTCGGTGTCGATTCCATGCTCATCCACCGAGGGCGGCCCCTTGGTGACGATTACTGGCGCCGGCTTTGCCGCTGGTGCGGTCGTCTCCTTTGGCGCTGCCGACTCCGCCGATGTGACGGTGCGCGACACGCACACGATCGTCGCCAGGGTGCCGCCGTCCTCCGGTCTCGCCGATGAGACGATCAACGTTACAAATCCAACCGGTGAATCGGGGCAGTTGTCGAATGCCTTCCACTACCGCTGGCCCGATCCCGGCTGTGGCGTGACAAGGCATCGAGGTGCATCGCATTAGCCGCTCTTCGCGCGTTGTCTGCGGCCTCGCCGTGTGTGATCGGTTGGCTGCGGGTAGCGGCGCGCGTGGTCGGGATCCAGGCTTGTCGCGCTCGTGGCAAACACTGATGTGTGGCGCGCGTCACTCGATTATGGCAAACGTTCGGTATCGTTACATTTGATCGCGAATAACAAACTACATCCTGACGGACTACAATCCGTCTGCAGGTCCCAAACTAAAATGCGTTGTCCAATCCTTGCTGCTCGTGTCTTCGTTCTGCTCCTGGTCACGGTAGCTGGCTCGGCATTCGCACAACCGCCACCGCCGCCATTCACCATCAGCTTCGCCTCCGCACAGCTCACAGCACCGGAGAGCAGCACCGTCCAGGTCGTCCTGAAGTGCACCGGTACGGCGCCAGCCAACTTGCAGGTAGGGGTGAGCTCCACATACTTCAACTTCCCGTCTGGAAGCGGATACGGTTACAGCTTCCTCTGGGGGGCGCCCGGCGCGCCAGAGCACGTTCTCACGTTCAATTTCGCGGACAACTACTACGACCCGGGAAGATCGGTTGTTTTCACGATCACGTCCGTGAGCAACGGCGGGGCAATCGGTACGCCGGCGTCCATGACTTTGAACATCGTCGACGATGAAAAACAGCCGGTGCTCTCGATCAGCGACGTAACCATCGACGAGGGAACCGCAGGGCCAGGCATTCCGACAAATATTGCGCGGTTCACCGTCAGTCTCAGCAGCGCGTTAGCCACCCCGACATTCATTCCCGCGGTCGTGCATGATCAGACCGCGAAAAACGGCCTCGACTTCCTATGGACCAATGGCGGAGGGGTCGTCTTCGACGCCGGACAGCAGTCCACAACCCTGTCGATCCCCATCGTTGGCGACAAACTGCCCGAGGGAGACGAGACCTTTACCGTCGAGCTGTTTCCGCCATATCCGATACTTGCCGGAAAGACCATCGGCGTCTGCACAATCCTCGACGATGACGGCGCTGTTTCGCCTCAATCTCAACGGATCGCCGTAGGCGACAACGGCGTGATCAACGTCCAGCTCACCGATCCCGCCGCATCGGACGAAAAGGTGATTCTCGGCACTTCCGATGCGACTTTGCTGTCGGTCCCGAGCTTCGTCACGATCCCGGCCGGCTCATCGGAAGCCCAGGCCGAGTTCACCGGCCTTCGTGTTGGCGCCGGATCGATTCTGGCGACACTGCCACCCTCGCGCGGTGGCCGCACGTACGAGCTCTCCGTAACGGTGCACGACTCCACGACCCTGACGATCGATCCCATACAGCTCGATATCTCCCTTGGCATGTCGGCAGACGTGACAGCGCGCGTCAATCCTGTGCCGGCAGCGCCGGTCAGACTGCTGGTCCAAGCGGTGAAGAGTGGAATCGTCGACATTCCGGACGTTATCCCCACCGGCGCGGACGGCAGCGTGGTCATTCCCGTGCGCTCAACCGGGCTTGGATCGACCACGGTGAACATTGCGCTTCTCGATATTGAAGGCGGAGCATCCGCGATTCTCGGCGTCAACGTCACGCTGGGCCTCGGACCCTTTGTCACAAACGTCGTGCCGGAGCTCGGCCGCGTCTCCGGTGGCCAGTCGGTACGGCTCGACGGCTACAACTTCTCAGATCATTGCGCGTTTTCATTCGGAGGAGCCCCGGTGCCGGATGGTAGCCCGCAGCCTGGCGGAAACACGATCTTCTTGGTGACGCCACCACATGACGCGGGAATCGTGGATATCTCCGTCCGATGCGGTACAAGATCGTTTGTGCTCGCGGGCGGGTTTACATACCAGCCAGCGCCGTTGAAAGTGACTGATATTTCGCCGAAGTCCGGGACCACGCGCGGCGGAACGCTCGTCGGCATTATTGGCACCGATCTTTGGTTCGATTCCTGCAGCGCTCGCTTCGGGCAAACGCAAGCATCGCCTGTTTCGACTAACGGCAACACGTCCAACATCTCGGTTATGAGCCCGCCGCACGCTGTGGGCAGCGTAGACGTGTCGCTCGTCTGCGGAAGCGAGACGGTAACGCTGCCGGGCGCATTCAGCTACGTCTCCACGGACGACCCGCCAGCCTCGTCGCTTTCGACTTACGGATTGAAACAAGGGACACTCACTGAGATATCTGGTTTCCTGCTTCGTCGCGATGACGAAGTGCTCGTCAACGGCGTCGTGTTGCAGGACATGACGACTCCGGAACCGGACCTGCACTTGGTCACGCTTCCCGAGATCGCCGGTCAGGCACAGTTGACCTTGCGCGACTATATCGGCCGAACACTTACCAGCACGGTCACAATTGCTCCACCCGACATGCCGGTCGTGACGCAGCTACCCGATCGCATCACGCTCGGCGCCGAGTTCTCGGTTTCCGGTACCGGACTTCGCCGCGGCTTGACGTACATGCTCGGGCCGGCGCCGGTGCAGGTAATCCCGAATCCGGTGAGCAACGCCTTCACCGACCGTTCCCTCTGCGATAGCTGTGTTTCGGCAAGGGTTTTTCGAGCACCGGTCAGTGTCGGACCCGGCACGGTTTCATTCACGATCGCCGATCACGGCACTGTCGTCGTGACGAAATCCGTCGAGCTGACGACGTCCGGCCTCGGCGCGAGTGCCATCACCCCTCCATGCGCAGCCTTCGACGGAGGCTCGCTCATCACGATCTCCGGCAGCGGCTTCGAGGAGGGCGCGGCAGTACAGTTTGGTACCACCTACTCTATCGACGTTGTCGTGAAAGACCCCTTCACCATCATCGCAAGACTTCCTCCATCGTACGGCATTGCCCAGCCTCAGATCACGGTCTTCAACCCGGACGGCGGAGCGGCAACGTTGACGAATGCGTTCAGCTACCAGTCTTCCGCCGACCCGGGCTGCGGCAACGGCGGCGGGCGCCATCGGGCCACGGCGCATTGATGATGGTGCGCCGCTCGCGGCGCGGTGCCTGGTCACGCCGAAGCCGGGATCGGGCCAGCGGTAGTGGAAGCCATTCGACAACTGCGCCGACTCGCCGGTTGGGTTGATACGACCATACTTTCCGCGCGGAGTGGTGTCATAGCCAGAACAGTCAAAAGCGCGCGCAGCGCAGCTAATGCGACGCGTTGTCTGCGGCTTCGCCGCGTTGTCGGTTGTCTGCGCGCAGACAACGGGCGGCGAAGCACGCGCGGTTACGCCGTCGGCGGTACCCGGAAGCGCGTCCCGCTGAATGTGATCGATCGCGCCGATTTCCGCCGCGCCGCTTTACGTCGCGACAGGAAGTCTTCCTTCGCCTCGGTGAGGGTGGTCGGGACGTAGGTCGCTCCGGCGGAGAGCGTCTTGGCGCGATCGCTGGCGAAGGCTGAGCCTCCGGCGACGATCGTCAGATCGTGGAACGTCGCTGCCAGGAGCTGCAGCAATCCGTGTCCTGCCTGCACGTGGTCGGCATTCGTGCAGGAGACGAAAACGGCCTCAGGCATCACCTCTCCGATGAAGGAGAGAAGCTCCTGGTCGGGAAGGTCGGTGAAGTAGTCGATCGAGAAGCCTTCCTCGCGGAGCAGTTGCGTCAGCATCAGCGTTCCCAGGGAGAGGCGCTCGCTCTTCACGGAAACCGCCACGATGTGACGCTCCGCATCGGGGACGCCGGCATTGCGGTCGCCGAAGCGGATGATGAGCTCGCGGATGACGTCTTTGATGAAGTGGTCATTGGCCGGTGTGATGCGTTTCCGGTCAAGCTCCTCCTGCGCGAACGTCAGCGTCGGGATGAAGAGGTCGGAGAACATCTCCTCCATCGTGTCGCTTTCCGCGTGGCGGTCGGCGATGGCGATGGCGCCCGTGCGGTCGCGCAGCAAGAGGCGGTTGTAGAAGCTGAGATACCCCTCGAGCGGATCCTCGGCGCCGAACATGATGGAGAAGATGCGCAATGCAGGGATGAACTCGCCGCCGACCGTGAGGCAGACCGAGATGGGAACGGCCAGAAGAAGACCTACCGGCCCCCAAAGCCAGCTCCAGAAAATGGCCGAGACGAGAAGGGCCACCGGCGAAACTCCGACGCGATGTCCGACCACGATGGGTTCGACGAACCCCCCGATGAGCTGATCGGTCAGGACGAAGAGACCCATGACCGCCAACGGCACGTACCAGTTCGGGAAGACGGCAATCGAGAGGAATGTCGGCAACGCCGCGCTCAGCACTGCGCCGACGTAGGGGATGAACCGGAACAGACCGGCCATCACGCCCCACAGAGGCGCGTGCGGCACCTTCAGAAGAAAAAGGCCGAAGCCTACGAGAACGCCGAAGCAGACGTTGAGCAAGGCGATGGTCAGCAGGTATCGGCTGATGCGATCCGAAGTCTCTCCGATGGCCTGCGTGGTAACCGTGAGGTGGGCCCGCCCGGCCAGCCGCAACATCTTGTCGCGCATCTGCTCGCGGTCCTGCAGCAGAAAGAAAACCAGGACGACGACCAGGAAGGCGGCCGCAACAAATTCGATCGTCGGCGCAAACGTCTTGTAGCGGTCCGTGAAGTTCTGGCGGTCGGGGATGACGCGCACCTTGAGATCAGCGCGTTCCTGCTTGTCGGCGGTCGCCTCCGTGACGCGCTGAAGCGTCTTCTCGACCAGGGCAAACGTGCCGCCCCTCGTCTTTTTCAGGAAACCGAGCTGCTGTTCGATCTTTCCGCTCGTGGCCGCGTCGGCGAACTCCTTGGCCACGTCGTTGAACTGCTGGTACAGCCACCATCCACCGAGCCCGAGGCCGGTCACGATGAGGCCGAGGGAAAGGACGATCGCGCCGGTGCGGCGAAGCGGGGTCCGCTCGAGAAGCGAAACGATCGGCGTCAGGAGGAACGCGAAGAGGATCGCCAGCGCGATCGGAACGCAGACCGGCTTGGCCAGGTAGAGGATGGCGATGACGATAACCGTGACGAAAAGGGTGCGCGGGTTCGACTGTCCCCGACGGTCCGTGGTGCGCTTTTCGGAGAACGTGATTGCGGAATCCGGCACACGGCGCACGGAAAGCGTCTTGTCGAAGTCGTCGGTATCGTCGTCGTCGTAGGGACGCACTTGGATGAGTTTACTTTGTCTGCGGCTTCGCCGCGTTGTCGGTTGTCGGTTCTCGGTTGGTTGTCAGTTGTCAGTTCTCGATTGTCCGCGCTGCAGCGCGTAGTCGTTCTCGACCAATGCCCAAGCAATTAACCGACCACCGAAGCGCAGCAATCCTCGACACCGTCCACGCGGGCCGCCGCGCGCAGACAACCGACAACGCGGCGAAGCCGCAGACAACCCGCGAAGCGCAGTCAGCGACGCCAACGCAGCACGGGCTGTCTCGCCGCGCGCGCCTCGTCCAGCCTCCGCACCGGCGTCGTGTGCGGCGCGCTGCGCACGAGTTCGGGACGCTCCTCGCACTCTTTGGCGATGGCGATCATGGCGTCGCAGAACGCGTCCAGCTCTTCCTTTGGCTCGCTCTCGGTCGGTTCGATCATCAGGGCGCCAGCCACGATCAACGGGAAGTAGATCGTCGGCGGATGGAAGCCGTAGTCCATCAGTCGCTTGGCGATGTCGAGGGTATGGACGTCCTTGGGTGTCTGCAGCTTGTCGCTGAAGACGACCTCGTGGAGCGAGGGAGCGTCGTACGGCAGGTGATACGAGCCGCGAAGACGCGCCCGGATGTAGTTCGCATTCAGCACGGCGATCTGGGCGATCCGGCGCAGACCGTCCGGGCCCATCGAGCGCATGTAGGTCAGCGCGCGGACGAGCACGTTGAAATTGCCGTTGAAGGCGCGGACGCGTCCGATCGATTCGGGATGACCGTGGTCGAGGTAAAACGTCCCGTCATCACGGCGTTCGATCGTCGGCGTAGGCAGGAACGGAACGAGCCGCGTCGAGACACCGACCGGCCCGGCCCCGGGCCCACCACCGCCGTGCGGCGTCGAGAAGGTCTTGTGCAGATTGGAGTGGATGACGTCGATGCCCATGTCGCCGGGCCGGGCGATGCCGACGAACGAGTTGAGGTTGGCGCCGTCACAGTAGAGATAGGCCCCCTTCTCGTGGAGGATTTCGGCGAATCGTTTGATGTCGCTCTCGAACACGCCGAGGGTGTTGGGCACCGTGATCATCAGCGCGGCCACGTCTTCGGTGACTGCCGCCGCGAGCGTGTCGATGTCCACGGTCCCTCGGCTGTTCGACTTCAGCTCTTTGATCTGATAGCCGGCGAATGCCGCGGAGGCGGGGTTCGTCCCGTGCGCGGAATCGGGGATCAGGATGTACTTGCGCGCGTTGCCGCTCGTCGACAGCGCCTTGTGAACCATGAGGATGCCGGTCAGCTCACCGTGCGCGCCCGCCACCGGCTGCAGCGTCACGCGCGGCATCCCGAAGATCTCGATCAACGTCTGCTCGATGTGCCATAGCAGCGCGAGATTCCCCTGCACCTGGTGGTCGGGCTGCAGCGGATGCGACAACGCGAAGCCCGGCGTGCGGGCGATCTCCTCGTTGAGCCGCGGGTTGTGCTTCATCGTGCACGAGCCGAGCGGGTAGAGCCCCGCGTCGATGGAGACGTTGAGCTTCGAGAGACGCGTGAAGTGGCGGATGACGTCAACCTCGGAGACCTCGACTTCATCCTCGATCTCGCTCCGCATCAGCGATGCCGGCAGCACGTCGCTCGTCTCCGGTACATCGAGCGCGGGAAGCCGGTACCCGCGCCGTCCACGCTTCGAATGCTCGAAGATGAGGCCTACGCCGTTCTTGTCGATCGTGGTTGTCATGATGGATGTGGTAGCGCGGTTGCGCGGTTGCGCGGTCTCGCGGCGGCATTTCGACGTTCAGGGTACGCATTGCAGGATTCATGTTTGCGGATCGCCGGCGTAGCCTGCGTGAGATCCGTAGCCCCCGGCTTCAAGCCCGGGGTGTGAAGACCCGCCCATGTTGCAAGCCCGCGTAGCGGGCGAGAGGGAAGAGAACGCATGAACCGCGAGTCTGTCGCCCGCTTAAGCGGGCTCGGACTGGGAAAGAACTCGAAAACCACCGGCTGAAGCCGGTGGCTACGGTTCTCACGCCGGCTTCGCCGACGATTTGAGATCGGACGTTTCGTTTGCGCCTGGAAGCCGTGCGGGACGTGCGCGAAGGCGCGAATGGACAATTTAGACCCGCGCTCGGCGCGGGGTCTTGAGGGGGTAATGAATGTGCGGCCGCGGAGACGGCCCCCGCTAGAGTCGTAATCGTTGTGTTGTCTTGCGGCACACCACTCCGAGACCCCGTTACCGCGAGACTCCGCGACCGCGCGACTGCCCCTCATCGCCGCTCCCTCGAGATTGCCGCGGTCACCACGGCAACGAAGTGATCGAGGTGCTCGCGCGTGTGCAGCTCCGTCACGGCGACGAGGAAGTCGTTCTCGTGACCCTCGTAGAACTGCCCCAGCGGAATGCCACCGAGAATCTTTTCGTGCTCCAGGTCGGCCAGGATCTGCGCGGCCGGATATGGCGTGCGCACCACGAATTCGTTGTAGACAGGGCCGCTGAATGGCAGCACCACGGAGGCGATGTTGTGCAATTTACTGCGCAGATAGGCGGCCTTGTGCAGACATTGCTGGCCGACCTCGCGCAGGCCCTCTTTCCCCATGAGCGAGAGGTACATGTTCGCGCCGAGAGCGATCAGGGCCTCGTTCGTACAGATGTTGGACGTCGCTTTCCCCCTGCGGATATGTTGCTCACGTGTGGCAAGCGTCAGCACGTAGGCGCGGCGGCCGTCGACATCGACGGTTTCGCCGACCAGGCGTCCCGGCATGTGCCGTTTCAGCCCGTCCTTCACGACCATGAATCCGACGAAAGGCCCGCCGTACTGCGTCGGAATCCCCCAGGCTTGCCCTTCGCCGACGGAGATGTCAAAGCCGTGCGCGCCGGGCGGCGTGAGGATCCCGAGCGACGTCGCCTCGGCGATGACAGCGATCTTCACCGCGCCGGCGGCGTCGGCGATCGCGGCGACGGCGTCGTAATCCTCGATCACGCCGAGGAAGTTCGGCGACTGCACGGCCACCGCGAAGACGTCGCTCGAACAAGCTTCGCGCAGCGCGGCGGCATCGATCCGGCCATCCTTCGTCCAGCCGACTTCCACGATCTCGTAGCCGAGGTTCTGAACGTACGTGCGGACGGTTTCCGTGTATTGCGGATGGACCGACTTCGCGATCACGACCTTCGGGCGATTGTGGACCACGCGTTCGGCCAGCAACACAGCCTCGCAAAGTGCCGTCGAGCCGTCATACAGCGATGCGTTGGCGACGTCGAGGCCGGTCAGCAGGCATTGGTGCGTCTGGTATTCGAAGATCGATTGCAGCGTCCCCTGCGAGACCTCCGGCTGGTACGGCGTGTACGACGTCAGGAACTCCGCGCGCAGAAGGAGCTGATCGATACAGGCCGGCTGGTAGTGCAGATAGGCACCGCCGCCCAGGAACGAGATGTGATCGACGGCAGTCTTGTTCTTCGCGGCCAGCGCGCGAAACCAGCGTCGTGACTCGATCTCCGACCACGGGCCGGGGATGTCGAGGAGCTCTTTCAGCTTGACGTCGTCGGGAATCGTCTCGAAGAGGCGGTCGATCGAATCGACACCGATCACCTCCAGCATTTCCTGGACATCCTGCGAGGCGTTCGAAATGTAGCGGTGTTGATCGGTAAGGGGATCGGGGAGAGGCATCGTCAATGTTGAATGTTCAATGTTGAGTGTTGAATGTTGAATGTCCGGCGGGTGTGCGGAGGTCATTCAACACTCAACATTCAACATTGAACATTCAGCATCGACGGCTCCGCCGCGCGTCAGTGCCCTGACTCCTTTTCGACGTACTCCTCGTACTCCTCGGCGGTCATCATTTCATCGACCTCTTCGGGAATGCTCAGACGCATCTTCATCATCCAGCCGTCGCCGTACGGGTCGGTGTTGACGAGCTCCGGCTTGTCGTTCAGCGCTTCGTTGACTTCGATGACTTCGCCCGAGACCGGCGAGAAAAGCTCGGAGACGGCCTTGACCGATTCGATGCTGCCGAATTCGTCGCCCAGCTCCAGCTCGGTTCCAACCCGGGGCAGCTCGACGAAGACGACGTCGCCCAGTTCCTTCTGCGCGTAGTCGGTGATGCCGATGACGGCCACGTCGCCTGCCTCGGGATGAACGTATTCGTGGCTCTTGGCGTACCTGCTGTCGTCAGGTGTCATGGTTCGCTCCTTCGGTCATTTCGCGCGCTTGTAGAACGGCGTGGGAACGACGCGCGCTCTGGTCTCTTTTCCACGGATGAGGACTGCGAATTCCGTCCCGGGCGCCGATTTGTCGGGCGGAAGATACGCGAGTCCGATCGCTTTTTTCAATGTTGGCGAGTGGGTGCCGCTGGTCACGACCCCAACCTCCTCACCGCCGTCGACAACCGGGTAGCCGTGCCGGGCGATGCCGCGGTCGACCATCTCGAAGCCGGCCAGCTTTCGACGCGGTCCCTCGGCCTTTTCCCGCTGCAGTACATCCCGTCCGAAGAAGTCGCCCTTCTCGACTTTGACGATCCAGCCGAGGTCGGCCTCCAGGGGCGTCGTCGTCTCGTCGATGTCGTTGCCGTAGAGGGCCATCTTCGCTTCGAGCCGGAGGGTGTCGCGCGCGCCGAGGCCGCACGGTCTGGCACCGGCGTCGATCAGTTTGCGCATGATGCGCGGCCCCTCGGAAGGAGCGACGTAGACCTCGAATCCGTCTTCGCCGGTGTAGCCGGTGCGCGAAATGATAGCCGGAACACCGTCGACGACGCCTGTGCCGAAGCGGTAGTACTTCATCGGCGCCAGGTCGACGTCGGTCATCGGCTGTAGTAAGCGCTCGGCCTCGGGGCCCTGCAACGCGAGTTGCGCATAGTCGGCGCTCACGTTGCGCACGTCGACATCCAACCCCTTCGCCGCGTCGGCGATCCACTCGTAGTCCTTGTCGCTGTTCGAGGCGTTGACGACGATGAAGAAGTCGTCGCCGGCGTTTTGATAGATGAGGATGTCGTCCACGAATCCCGCGGTCGGGTAGAGGAGTCCGTTGTACTGCGCACGTCCGTTCTCGAGCTTCGAGACGTCGTTGCAGGTGGCACGCTGCAGCAGCGCCAGCGCCTCCGGACCCTTGACCGTCAGCTCTCCCATGTGGGAGACGTCAAACAGCCCGACGTGCTCGCGGACCGCGGCATGCTCTTCGAGGATGCCGCTAAACTGCACCGGCAGTTCCCAACCACCGAAATCGACCATCTTCCCGCCCAGCTCGTGCTCGAGCTGGTTCAGAGGGGTCTTCTTCAGATGTTGATCTGCCATGGCGGGGGCGTACGCTAGCACACGGGGGGTGGGGAGTGGGGGGTGGGGGGTGGGGGAACTGTGGCAG